>Ga0070707_100000796_pt1 | contig 31126 bp, 30 predicted proteins | sample KBSK5502metaG_FD_65468 | JGI IMG/M metagenome (GOLD analysis project Ga0070707, IMG submission 65468) | Corn, switchgrass and miscanthus rhizosphere microbial communities from Kellogg Biological Station, Michigan, USA - KBS K5-50-2 metaG | ecosystem: Host-associated > Plants > Roots >... | reverse complement strand
GCGGCGTCCACCTCGGCGAGCGCGACTGCTCTCTCCAGCGTCGCCACCAGAAGGTCCTCGAGGAGAGCCCGTCGCCTGCTGTCCGCACGGCCACTCGCCGGCGCCTGACCGAGGCCGCCCTCGCCCTGGCTGGCGAGGTCGGCTACGTCAGCGCCGGGACGTGCGAGTTTCTCCTCGACGACGCGGGCGAGGTCTTCTTCCTCGAGATGAACACCCGCCTCCAGGTTGAGCACCCGGTGACCGAGCTCGTCACCGGCCGCGATCTCGTCGCCGACCAGATCCGGATTGCCGCCGGCGAGCCGCTCGGGTTCAGCCAGGCCGACGTCAGGTACAACGGCCACGCCATCGAGGTCCGCCTCTATGCCGAGGATGCCGAGGCCTGGTTCCTGCCGGCCACCGGATCGATCCTCGACGTTCGCTGGCCGAGCGGGGACGGCGTCCGCGTCGACGCCGGGATCGCGGCCGGCGATGCGGTGACTGACCGGTTCGATCCGATGCTGGCCAAGATCGTCGCCCACGGCGCGGACCGTCGCGAAGCGCTCGAGCGGCTGACGCTGGCGCTCGACGAGACCGTCGTGCTCGGGCTGACGACGAACCTCCGATTCCTCCGCTGGCTCGTCCGCCGCCAGGAGGTGACCCGCGGCCAGGCCCGGATCGATACGCTCGACGCGATCTGGCAGCCGAATGCCGACGATGCGGCCACGGCTGCCGCGATCCCCGCCGCAGCGTGGGGCGAGGCAGCCCGGCTCCTCGGCGCCGGCGGGTGGCGGCTCAACGGTCCGGCCCGGGCGCGACTCGTCGCGGACGACGGCACGGAATCCTGGGTCGCCGTGACCTCGCTGCCGGCGGAACCGCCGATCGCGGCGATCCGGGACGGCGGCAGCGTCCACCTCGACGTCGACGGGCGGTCGATCGCGTTCCGGCCGGCGGCTCCGCCGGACGTCGATCGCGCCGCGCGAGCTGCGGCGGCGCATGCCCACGGCGGCGGTCCCGCCGAGGTCTCGGCCCCGATGCCGGGCTCCGTCCTGTCGATCCATGCCGCCGAGGGCGACGTCGTCGCCTCCGGCGATCCGATCGTGACGCTGGAGGCGATGAAGATGGAGCACGTCGTCGTGGCGCCGCGCGCGGGTCACGTCACGCAGCTCGCGGTCCGGATCGGCGACCAGGTGATCCGCGGGCAGACCGTGGCAACGATCGGGGAGTAGCCCGAGAGGCGGCGGGCCGGACGCGCTACGCTCTGCGGCACAGGAGGATCGATGGCCAAGGACAAGAAGAAGGACCGCGCGCAGTCGAAGGCGAAGAAGGAACCCGGCAAGCGCAAGGCGATCGCGGCCGCAGCCGCCGGCGGCTCCGTCGACACGCCCACGCGTGGCGAGGACCACCCGGCGAAGGCCGCTGCTCGTCCGGCCCGCGTGGCCGCGCCCGAGCGCGCGCTCAAGCCCGCGCCCGAGCCCGTGCCCGATCCCGCGGGTGGCGCGCGCCAGGCCGCCCAGGTCCGCGGTCGTCCGGCCCGAGTCGCCGCGGCCGAGCCCAAGGCCGCCTCCACGGGCACCACACACACGGCGCCGAAAGCCCGCGTCCGTCCGGCCCGCGTCGCCGCGGTCGAGCCGATGGCGGGCGAGCACCACGCGGCCAAGGCCCATGGTCGTCCGACCCAGGTCGACATGAGCCTCCCCGGCACGCGACCCGAGCTCCTCGCCCTCCACGCCGCCGCCCGGGCACGGCGGAACGCGGCGGCGCTGGACAGCCCAGATTTTCGAGCCGCCGTCATGGACCTCGAGCGGATCGAGATCCGGATCGCGGCCGTCGATCGCGCGGCGGACCCGCCGCTCGGCTGATCCCGGGTTCGTGACGGGCGCTCATCCGTGACCGCGCTTCCGACGTCGCCTCGGCTCGCCATCGGCGATCGCGTCCGGATCTACGAGGTCGGACCGCGCGACGGGCTGCAGAACGAGGCTCGCCCGATTGCGCTCACGACGAAGCTCCGGTATCTCGAGCTTCTCGCCGACGCCGGCCTGCGCGAGATCGAGGCGACGTCATTCGTCGCGCCGAGCGCCATCCCCCAGCTCGCCGATGCCGCCGAGCTGATGGCGTCGCTCCCCCGCCGGGCGGGTGTCCGGTACCCGGTCCTCGTTCCGAACGTCCGCGGCCTGGCGCGGGCCGAGGCCGCGGGTGCCGCTGCGATCGCGGTGTTCACCGCGGCGAGCGACGCGTTCACGACCCGCAACATCCGGATGACGGTCGCCGAGTCGCTCGACGCGTTCGCGCCCGTCCTCGCCCGCGCGACCGAGCTCGGCTGGTGGCGACGCGGCTATGTCTCGACCGCCTTCGGCTGCCCATACTCGGGCGCGGTGGATCCGGCCAGGGCCGTGGACGTCGCGCTGCGTCTCCTCGAGCTCGGCGTGGACGAGGTGTGCTTCGGGGACACGATCGGCGTCGGCGTTCCGCCACAGGTCCGGGACCTGACGTCGCGGGCCGTCGACGCGGGCATCCCCCTCGAGCGGATCGCGTACCACTTCCACGACACCCGGGGCACGGCGCTCGCCAACGTCGCCGCCGGGCTGTCCGTCGGGATCCGCTGCTTCGACGCATCGACCGGCGGCACCGGCGGGTGCCCGTACGCGCCTGGGGCGGCGGGCAATCTCGCGACGGAGGACCTCGTCTACCTCCTCGACGGCATCGGACTCGAGCACGGCGCGTCGCTCGACGCGGTCCTTGCCGCAGCGCGGTTCATTGCCGACGCGCTCGGCAAGCCGCTGACCACGAAGGTCGGTCAGGCCGGCGGCTGGGACCCGCGGACCGGCCTCGCGAGAGGCCGCGGCTGATCCGAGGACGAGGCCTCGTATGAACGTCCGAGCACGCGGCGCCGTTCTTGGTATGGTGCGCCCACAATGAACGGAGTCGTGCTCGTCCTCAACCAGAATTACGAGCCGTTGAACGTCTGCAATTTGCCGCGCGCGTTCCGCCTCGTGTTCGGCGAGAAGGCCGAGGTCATTGAGTACGACCACCAGATCATCCATACGCCGCGCGCGGAGTACCACGCGCCGTCGGTGATCCGGCTCCAGTACCAGGTGCGCCGGCCCCGGCCGCGGGTCAAGCTGAGCCGGCGCGAGGTCTTTGCCCGCGACCGCCACACGTGCCAGTACTGCGGTCGCCAGGGCCACGACCTGACCCTGGACCACATCATGCCGCGCCATCGCGGCGGCGGGCACACCTGGGAGAACCTGGTCACCGCATGCAAGGCATGCAACCACCGCAAGGGCGGCAAGACGCTCGAGGAGGCCCGCTTCCGGCTGAATCGCCCGCCGTTCGAGCCGCGCAGCGACGTCTACTCGATGTTCACGCCCTATCTCGTCGACGAGCACAACGAGGCCTGGCGGACCTACCTGTTCCTCGGCCGGAACTGAGCGACCCTGTGACGCGCGGCAGGGCCGACGCGCCCGAATCCCGGCTCGCCTCGGCGGTCCCCGAGTCCGTCGTTGAGCTCCTCCGCCGGCTCTGGGCAGCCGGTTTCGCCGGTTACGTCGTCGGCGGGGCGCTTCGCGACGTGATCGGTGGGCGGGTGCCGGCGTCCGGCGAACCTCTCGACTGGGACCTGACGACGTCCGCGCTGCCGGACGAGACCGCCGGGCTGTTCGAGGACGCGGCCTACGAAAACCGTTTCGGTACCGTCGCGGTCCATCGCGACGGGATCGAGTACCAGATCACCACGCTGCGCACCGACCACGACTACGCCGACTTCCGCCGGCCTCATCGGGTCGAGTTCGGGACGTCGATCGCCGCAGACCTGGCGCGGCGCGACTTCACGATGAACGCGCTGGCCTGGGGGGCCGAGCCTGGCGACGCCCCGCGGACCCGGCTGCTCGACCCGTACGACGGGATCGCCGACATCGAGGCCGGCCTGATTCGCGCCGTCGGCGAGCCGCGAAAGCGGTTCGAGGAGGACGCGCTCCGGATCGTCCGGGCGATCCGGTTCGTCGCGCAGCTCGGGTGGATGATCGAGCCCGAGACGCTTGCCGCGATCCGGGAGACGGCGCCGCTGGTCGCCCACCTGTCCGGCGAGCGGATCGCCGGCGAGCTCGAGAAGATCCTGGGCGTCGAGCATCCGTCGGTCGGGCTTCGCCTGTTGGCGGACACGGGCGTCCTGGCAGCAATCTCCCTCGACCTCGCCGCGCAGCTTGGTGTCGCCCAGAACAAGGTTCCAGGTGAGGATCTCTGGGATCACACGCTTCGGACCGTCGATGCCTCGACGAACCAAACGATCGTTCGTTTGGCTGCCTTGGTCCACGATATCGGCAAGCCGGCCACCGCGGCAGACGGCCATTTCTATCATCACGATGTCGTTGGTGCGGATCTCGCCGACGCGCTCCTCGACCGGCTCCACGTGCCGACCCCGACCCGGACGCGGGTCGTCCATCTCGTCCGCCAGCATATGTTTCGCTACGACCCGAGCTGGGGGGACCCCGCGATCCGGCGCTTCCTGGCCAAGGTGGGCCCCGACGCGATCGACCAGCTATTCGCCCTCCGGGAGGCGGACAACGTCGGCAGCGGAATCGCGCGCGACGCCGACGACCTCACCGGACTTCGGGCCCGAATCGCAGCGGAGCTCGAGGCCGGGCCCATCCTGGACCGATCGGCGCTCGCGATCGACGGCTCGGACCTCATGGCCGAGCTCGGCATCGGCGAAGGCCCCGAGCTCGGGCGCCTGCTCGCCGCGCTGTTCGACCGGGTCGTCGAGAATCCACGCCTCAACGATCGCGCCCAGCTGCTGGTTCTCGCCCGGACCCTTGTGGCTCGGACCGGGTCGGCGAGCCAGCCAAGCCAGGTGAGGCAGGCCCGCGAGGAGCAGCCCTGGGCGGAGGGGCTGCCGACAGCTGAGGAGCCCGCTGCGGAGCTGTCGGTCCAGCTGTGGGCGGTTCGCGAATGGCTCTCGCAGGACGTGGACGGCACGCTGGCCCGGCTCGCGAGACTGGGTTTCCGGCAGGTCGAGCCATTCGAGCTCCTGACGTTTCGCGTGGACTTGCGCGACGGGCTGGCCCACCACGGCCTTGCCGCACCGACCGCCCATGTCGGGTTGTTCGACGCGGATCTCGACGAGGTCTTCGACGCGGCGACCGAGCTCGGGATCGGGACCTTGATCCAGCCCTGGGTGGACCCGGCCCGCTGGCGGTCCGAGGCGGGCGTCCGGGCGGTCGCGTCCGAGCTCAACGCCATTGCCGAACGAGCCGCGGCCCGAGGCCTGCGGGTCGGCTACCACAACCACCACTTCGAGCTCGAGTCGAGGATCGGCGGTCGCCATGCCCTCGAGGCGTTCGCCGACCTCACCGCCCCGGAGGTCATCTTCGAGGTCGACACCTACTGGGCGTACGCGGGCGGGGCGAACGTTCCGGCCCTCCTCGAACGCCTCGGCGAACGCGTGATCGCGATCCACGTCAAGGATGGCGACGGCAGCCTCGACCCGGCCCGGCAGGTCGCCATCGGCTCTGGATCCCTGCCGATCCGGGACATCGTCGCTGCCGCGCCGGCCGCCCTCCGCGTGGTCGAGCTGGACGCCACCGAAGGCGACATGTTCGAGGCCATCCGTGCCAGTCGCTCGTTCCTCCTCGGCCGGACCGAGCCGCTGTGAGGCGGACAGGCCCGGTCGGCGTCGGGATCGTCGGCGCCGGGGTCATCAGTGAGACCTACATCCGGAACCTCGCGAGCTTCGCCGATACCCGGGTCCTCGCCATCGGCGACCTCCGGCCCGAGGTCGCGCTGACGAAGGCCGCCCAGCATCAGATCGGCCTGGCGGGCAACGTCGACGTCGTCCTGGATCATCCGGACATCGAGATCGTCGTGAACCTGACGATCCCCGCGGCTCACGGGGAGGTGGCCGGACGCGCGCTCGCGGCCGGCAAGCACGTCTGGAACGAGAAGCCACTGGCGCTCGATCGAACGAGCGGCAGGGCCATTCTCGACGCTGCGGCAGCCGCCGAGCTGCGGGTCGGGTGCGCGCCCGACACGTTCCTCGGCGCCGGCCTGCAGGCCGCCCGACGACTGATCGAAGCGGAGGCGATCGGCGAGCCGCTGACGGCCCTCGCCCTGCTCCAGTCGCCCGGCCCGGACGCCTGGCACCCGAATCCGGCGTTCCTCTTCCAGGCCGGCGGCGGCCCGCTGTTCGACATCGGCCCGTACTACCTCACCGCCCTCGTCCAGACTTTCGGTCCGGTCGGCTCCGTCGCCGCGGTCGACTCGACCGCGCGCAGCCGTCGGACGATCGGGTCGGGACCGAACACCGGCGGCGTCTTCGACGTGACCGTGCCGAGCCATGTCGGGGCGCTGATCCGGTTCGTTGGCGGGCAGTCGGCCCAGGCGATCTTCTCGTTCGACTCGGCCCTGCCACGGACCCTCCTCGAGGTCACGGGCCGCGATGCGACGATGATCCTGCCCGATCCGAATGTCTTCGACGGCGACGTCCAGGTCCGCCGCCGCGGCTCGACGACGACGGAGCTCATGGCGCGCACGGAAGCCCGATCGACGCGTGGGACCGGCGTCCTCGACCTGGCCCGAGCGATCCGTGAGGACCGGCCGCATCGGGCCGATGGCGCCCTTGCGTACCACGTCCTCGACGTGATGGTGGCGATCGGCGAGTCGGCCGGATCGGGGGAGTTCGTCGCGGTCGAGAGCACGGTGGCGCCCGCCCAACCACTGCCCGAGGATTGGGATCCGCTCGCCGCCACGGTCTAGGGCGGGTGCCGGGCTCGGGTCGATTCGGCGCCTCGCAGCGGCGGGCTCGTCATCTGGGCGATGATCAGCCGATGATCGAACTGATGCTCGAGGCCGAGCGGGCGATGGGGATTGGCCTGATCGACAATGCCGAACGCCTGTATCGCCAGGTCGTGGCGATCGATCCGAAGAATTCGATCGCGATGACGGGCCTCGCCCGCGTCGCCCTCGAGCGCGGCGACCAGAGCGGCGCGTACACGCTCGCGCGCCGGGCGCTCGCCCTCGACCCGGACAACCCGATCGCGAGCCACCTCGCGATGCGGATGGCCGAGCAGATGCGGAATCGCGGGGAGCACGTGCCGGGCGATCCCGCGGCGCCGGAGATACGCCCGTCCCCCGTTCCGGCCGAGCCGGCCGGGCCGGTCGGAGCTCACGCCTCACAACCGGAGCCTGCCCGACCCGGTCTGGTCGGTCGCCTGTTCCGGCGCGGCCGGTGACGCCCCGGTCGCCGCTCATGGCCTCGCCGGTCCCCCCGCGGAGGTCTCGATGCGCATCCTGGTGACCGGCGGGGCCGGCTATGTCGGCTCGGTCTCGGTCGAGCGGCTCATCGAGGCCGGCCACGAGGTCGTCGTCCTCGATGATCTGAGCACCGGCCACCGCGAGTCCGTGCCCGCCGCCATCTCGCTCGAGGTCGGCAGCTACGGCGATGCCGACCTGATCGCACGCCTCCTCGAGCGCGCCCGGATCGACGCGATCCTCCACTGCGCCGCCCGGTCCCTCGTCGGCGAGTCCGTGCGGGATCCGTCCCGCTACTACCGGGACAACGTCGCAGGTGGGATCGTCCTCCTCGAGGCCGCCCGTCAAGCGAGCGTCGGGCGGATCGTCATCAGCTCGACCGCCGCGGTCTACGGCATCCCGGAGGCGACGCCGATCCGCGAGGACGCGGCCCTTCGCCCGATCAATCCGTACGGCGAGACGAAGCGGGCGTTCGAGAGCGCGGTCCGGTTCTACGGCGAGGCCTATGGCCTTCGGAGCGTGTCGCTCCGCTATTTCAACGTCGCCGGCGCGACCGAGCTGAACGGCGAGCTCCACGGACCCGAGACCCACCTCATCCCGAACATCCTCCGGGCGGCCGAGACGGGCGCGCCGATCACCCTCTTCGGCGACGACTATCCGACCCCCGACGGGACGTGCGTCCGCGACTACATCCACGTCGCCGATCTCGCCGACGCCCACCTGGCGGCGCTCGAGGCGACGGCGCCGGACGACCCGCGGACCGACACGGCCCAGGTCTGCAACCTGGGGATCGGGGCGGGGTTCAGCGTCCGCCAGGTGGTCGACGCCGCCGCGGCGGTCGTTGGCCGGCCGATCCCCGAGACGATCGGCCCGCGACGGGCCGGGGATCCGCCCGTCCTCGTCGCGGCGCCGGATCGGGCCCACACCGTCCTGGGCTGGACGGCCGCGCGGCCGGACCTCGAGGCGATGATCGACTCGGCCTGGACCTGGCGACGAACCCACCTCGACGCGGCCGGGGCCCGGATCGGCTGACCGGCAGCCGATCCATCGGATGGGTCGCGGCGCGCCATGGCCGCATTGCCCTGAAATCGTCGGCGTTGCCCGAAGCGATCTCGCAAGGCCAACCGCTATCATCGGTCGATGATCGCGTCGGATGCCGCGTCGGCGGCCGCGAATTGGCGGCCACAGCAGTTCGGCGACAAGCGGGCGGCCTCGATCGTCGACCCGATCATCGAACCGCTCTGGACGGGACCGCGGATCCTGGCCCTTGTCGACGGCGCCACCGTCGCGCTGACGGACGAGGACGGCACGCCGATCGAGAACTACCCCGAGGTCGAGGACGCCATTCGCGAATCGGCCGGGGGCGCCACCGTCCTGCTCGAGGGCTACCTGACCGCGGAGCCGATCCAGGCCCCGGAGGAGGTCGCGGTACCCGAGCTGGTCACGACGCCGAAGCGCGCAGAGCTCGTGACGCAGATGATCCTCGGCTCGCACGGCGACCGGCGAGATCGCTACGCTCGACAGCAGGAGGAGGATCGGCTCCGAACAGTCGACGGAGCAAGCGACCGGGTGGCGTTCGTCGCGGTCGACCTGCTGTGGCTTGACCGAGACTCGCTCTGCGACGTGCCGCTGCTCGAGCGAAAGCGGATCCTCGAGTCGGTCCTGCCCGAGAGCGACCTCGTCCGCGTCGGCATCCACGTCAAGCCGCCGGTCGACCCGTGGCTCGGATCGTGGCGCTCATTCGGCTTCCGCAGGCTCGCCTACAAGGCGGCGAACAGCCGCTATGTGCCGGGCGAGAAGAACCAGGAGTGGGCCACGGCGGCGATCCCGCAGCGCTGACGCTTGCGGTCGGCTGCCGCGTGTCTGCGAGAGCGAGCTAGCGGCCGGCCCACCGAGGTCCGAGGAGGAGCCCCGCGACTCCATCGGCCCGAGGTCGCTCCGCGACGCCATCGGCCCGAGGTCGCAACGCCGCCATGGTCGTTCCGCCGCGACAGCCCGCGATCAGTGGTAGGGTCAGGCCGTGCCCGCACAAGGACTGACGCCGGCCATTCGCGACCAGATTGCCCGATTGGGCCACGCGGACATCATGGTCGGCATCCCCAGCTTCAAGAACGCCGCCACGATCGGCTACGTCGTGCGCGCCGCCCAGGCCGGTCTCGTCCAGTACTTCCCGGATCTTCGGCCGGTCCTGATCAACAGCGACGCAGGCTCGCCCGACGGCACCGCCCGGGTCGTCATCGATACCGAGCCGCCCGACTACATCGAGCAGATCCTCCTCGTCCGGCCGAAGAACAGGCTGTCGCGGGTCAGCCTGACCTATCCCGAGATCGATGGTGTCGGCGGCAAAGGAGCCGCCCTCCGGACGATCTTCGAGATCGCGGCCGCGCTCGAGGTCCAGGCGCTCGTCGTCGTCGACAGTGACCTGCGCTCGATCATCCCGGAGTGGATCGAGCTCCTGGCCGGGCCGATCATCAAGGGGGGCTACGACTACGTGGCGCCCCTCTACGCCCGCTACAAGTACGACGGCACGATCACGAACACCGTCACCTATCCGCTGACCCGGGCCCTCTACGGCAACCGGATCCGCCAGCCGATCGGTGGCGACTTCGGGGTCAGCGGCGACCTCGTCAAGCACTACCTGACGCTCGACGACTGGTCCGATGACATCAGCAAGTTCGGCATCGACATCTGGATGACGACGTCGGCTCTGACCGGCGGGTTCGCGGTCTGCCAGGCCCGGCTCGGGGCCAAGGTCCACGACCCGAAGGATCCGGGCTCGGATCTCGGTCCGATGTTCCGCCAGGTCGTCGGGACGATCCTCCGGCTCGCCGCCACGCACCCCGACAACTGGCTGGCGATCCGCGGCAGCCACGACATTCCGGCCTACGGCTTCGAGCGGATCATCGACCCGCCGCCACTCGAGGTAAACACGCTGCGCCTCCTGACCGAGTTCCACGGCGGCTCGTTGACCCTCGCCGATACCTGGGGGCGGATGTTCGCACCGCAGAACCTCGACACCGTGCTGGTGCTGGCCCGCGAGGCCGGCAAGCTCGTCGACGCGGCGCGGGCGCGGCTGGGGATCGCGGGCGAGGGTTCCTCGACGAGCGTCACGACGGTCGAGATGGCCGACGCCCTCGCGGCATTCCATTTCCCGGACGATCTCTGGGCGCGCCTGATCTACGACCTGGTCATCTGCGCCCGCTCCGAAGAGCCGCCAATCGAGAACCTCGTCGCAGCGCTCGTCCCGGTCTACTTCGGGCGAGTCGGCAGCTTCATCATCGAGAACCGCCACCAGACGACCGACGAGGCCGAGGACCGGGTCGAGCGGCAGGCCCGCCAGTTCGAGCTCCTCAAGCCGTACCTCGTCGAGCGCTGGAACGCGTCGGTCGCCGCCGCCGGCGGCTCGGCCCCCGTGGCGTCGGCGAACGGCGCCTCGGCCTCGGCTGCCAAGCCTGGCCGGCGGGCGCCCGCCGCCACCACTCGATGAGTGGCGCGGCTCGCGGCCCGCTGCCGGCCCGGATCCTCATCCCCGTCGCCAATCCGGCCACGGCCGAGGAGCTGATCCGGCTCGGAGCCGCGCTCCTCGACGCACGGGCCGGGGAGCTCACGGCTCTCGGGATCGTCGAGGTGCCCGAAGGCATGCCGCTGAGCGAAGGCGCGACGCGGGCTCGGCACGCCCGCCGGCTTCTCCAGCGCGTCCTCGACTTCGCCCCCGACGGCACCACGATCCACCCGATCGTCCGGATCGGCCGGCACGCCGCGGAAGGGATCATCGAAGCGTCCGCCGAACAGGAGGCCGACCTGATCATCTTCGGCTGGGGCGGCAAGGCACCGGCCGGTCGCGAGGGCGGCTCCGTCATCTCGCCGACGATCGACGAAGTGGTTCGCGACGCACCGGCCGACATCGCCGTCGTCAAGCAGCGTGGCAGCAAGGACATCCGGCGCATCGTCGTGCCGGTCCGCGGCGGCCCGCACGCGGAGCTCGCGGTCCGCTACGCCGACGCGATCGCCCGCCGGACGGACGCGACCGTGACGGTCCTCCATTTCGTCCCCCCGGGAATCACACTCGCCGTCCGTGCCCAGGCCGAGCACGCCCTCGCCCAATTCGTTCGACAGCACCTCAAAGGCCGCGGCGAAGCGGTCGTCCGAGAGGCGGCGAACGTCCGTAACGCGATCCTCAAGGAGGCCGAGCGGGCCGACCTCGTCGTCATGGGCGCGTCGGCCCAGCCGGCCGGTACGGACGGCGATACGTACCTCTTCGGCGCCCTGCCCGAGGCGATCGCGACGCGCGCCCGACCGTCGGTCGTCGTCGTCAAGACCCGCGAGGTGATCGGCCGGGCGATCTTCGAGCAGCTCGCGTCGCACGCGGAGACCCTGGCCGCCGCGGACCGCGCCGCCGAAGAGGCCCGCGCCGTGCCAGTCCGCGTCGAGCGCTGGTTCGGCGAGTCGAACTTCCACCATGCCGAGTTCGCCGATCTCCGCCGCCTCGTCCAGCTCAAGGAGAAGCAGGGCGTCACGGTCGCGCTCGTCCTGCCCACGCTCAACGAGGAAGAGACGATCGGGCCGATCGTCCGCCGGGCGATGCGCGAGATGATGGGCCGGGTCCCCCTCATCGACGAGATCCTCGTCATCGACTCCTCGTCGACCGATCGGACCCGCGAGATCGCCGAGGCCGAGGGCGCCCGGGTCATCCAGCATCCGGACATCCTGTCGCGCTACGGCTCGTTCACGGGCAAGGGCGAGGCGCTCTGGAAGTCGGTCTACGAGACGAGCGGCGACATCATCGTGTGGGCCGACACGGACGTCCGGAACTGGCACCCGCGGATGGTCTACGGAACGCTCGGCCCGCTCCTCCACGAGCCGCGCCTGCAGTATGTCAAGGGCTACTACCAGCGTCCGATCGTCGAAGGCGGGATTCTCAAGGAGGGCGGCGGCGGCCGAGTCACGGAGCTCGTGGCCCGACCCCTGATCAACCTCTTCTACCCGGAGCTGTCGGGCATGATCCAGCCGCTGGCGGGCGAATACGCGGGCCGCCGATCTCTCCTCGAGTCGATCCCGTTCTTCACCGGCTACGCGGTCGAGATCGGGCACCTCATCGACGCCGCGGAGCGGGTCGGGATCGAGGGGCTCGGCCAGGTCGACCTCGAGCGGCGCGTTCATCGCAACCAGGAGCTCGAGGGGCTGTCGCGGATGTCCTTCGTCATCCTCCAGGCCGTGATGAAGCGCCTCGAGGAGCGGCGCAAGACGCGGCTGTTCGCCGAGATGGGCTCGACGATGAAGCTGCCGCGGTCGGGCCGTGGCCGGCTGTCGCTCGAGGTCATCGAGCTCGCCGACCAGGAGCGGCCGCCGATGATCCGGATCCCCGAGTATCTCGAGCGGCGACGGGGGACCGCCGGCTCGAACGGGACGTCGGGCCGTGGGGCCGCCAGCGTGCACTCGGACGAGCTCGAACCCGCCCGGCGGTGACCGCAGCCGCTCCCGGTCTGCGACCGACGATGCCCGAGGGTGATGCCGTGCACCCGATCGTCGTCCTGGCCGCGCCCGATTCGTTCAAGGGGTCGCTGACTTCGGTGGACGTCGCGCGGGCACTGGCCGCCGGCTGGGCACGGGCCCGGCCGCGCGACGAGATCCTGCTGGCGCCCCTCGCCGACGGTGGCGAGGGCACGACCGTCGCGATCGAGGCGGCCGGCGGCTGGGACTGGCGGGTGGCGGACGCCACGGATCCGATCGGACGGGCGATCTCGGCCCGCTGGCTGCAATCGACGGATGGGACGCGTGCCTTCGTGGAGCTGGCCGCGGCATCGGGCCTCTCGCGACTGGCTCCGGACGAGCTCGACCCGCTCGGCGCGACGACCCGAGGGACAGGCGAGCTGCTGATGGCAGCCCTCGATGCCGGGGTGCGCGACATCACCCTCGGGATCGGCGGCAGCGCCACCAACGATGGCGGTGCCGGGATCCTCAGGGCGTTGGGCGCGGTGGTGTCGCCGGCCGACGCGGATCCGGCGGTGGTCGACCTGGCCGGCCTCGAGCCGCGGCTCGCGGAGACGCGTCTAAAGATCGCCTGCGACGTCTCGAATCCACTCCTCGGACCGCGTGGAGCCGCCGCAACCTATGGGCCACAGAAGGGCGCCACACCGGAGGACGTCGCGGAGCTCGACCGCCGCCTCGGTCGGTTCGCCGACGCGCTCGAGGGCGCGGCCGAACGCAGCGAGCGCGACACGCCGGGAGCGGGTGCAGCGGGCGGCACCGGGTTCGGCCTCCTCTGCCTGCGCGACCGGCTCGCGTCGCTCGACCTCGTGCCCGGGATCGACGTCGTCATGGCCGCTGCCGACTTCGACGGCAAGCTGGCCCGGGCCTCGATCGTGATCACCGGCGAGGGCCGGATCGACGCCCAGACCGCGTTCGGGAAGACGGCTCTGGGTGTCGCCCGGCGGGCGGCCGCGGCGAGGGTCGCGTGCATCGCCGTCGGCGGAGGCGTCGAGCCCGGCGGGATCGACGCGCTGCGCCCGTTCGACGCCGTCGTCGTTCCGGTCGTCGAGCGGCCGCAGACGGTGGACGAGGCGATGGCCGCCGGCATCGAGCCCCTCGAGCGCTGCGGCGAGCGGATCGCGCGACTGGTCGACCTCGGCCGCGGGCTTGGGGCATCATCCGGCGCGTGAGCCCGACTCGACCGACCGACACGAAGGCGACGACGAGGCCGACCGCCAAGCCGAAGGCGACCGCGAAGCCGAAGCGGAAGAAGCGTGCCAAGCCGGATCCGGCAATTGCCTGGGCGAAGCGGATCGCCCGGACCCGGCCGCGCCTGCTCGAGGACTCGCTCGACGCGCTCCGCGATCTCTACGGGCCCCAGGTCTGGCGGCGACGCCTCGACCCGACCTCTGAGCTGATCCTCACGATCCTGACCCAGAACAGCGCCGACATCAACGCCGAGAAGGCGTTCGTCGCCCTGCGCGCCGCGTATCCGTCGGGCCTCGCCGTCGAGATCCACGAACCGGGCGCCGGCTGGGGCGGCGAGGGCCTGCCGCCGGGTGCGCCGCCCGACTGGGACGCCGTCGAGAACGCCCCGCTACCGGAGCTGATCGACGTCATCCGGCCCGGCGGCCTCGCGCCGACCAAGGCGCCCCGTCTCCAGGCGACGCTGCGCCGGATCCGCGAGGAGCGCGGCGACCACTCGCTCGAGTTCCTCGGCGAGATGGCGCCGATCGCCGCCCGCGACTGGCTCACGACGATTCCCGGGATCGGCAAGAAGACCGCCTCGGTGCTGCTCCTCTTCTGCTTCAACCAGCCGCTGATGCCCGTCGACCGCCACGTCGAACGGGTGGCGAAGCGGATCGGCCTCCTGCCTGCCAAGGCCACGCCCGACCTCGCCCACGACCAGTTCATCGCGATGCTCGCCGGCGCGCCGGAGCGGAGCTACGAGACCCACGTCCTGCTGATCCACCATGGCCGCGAGATCTGCCACGCCCGCAACCCGAAGCACGACCTGTGCCCGATCCGCGGCCGCTGCCGCTTCGTCGACCCGAAGGCGCCCTGACGATCACTGCGGAGCCGGTGCTGTTCAGGAGCGTGTCGACGAGGTTGTTGGGAAGGACATAGAACGTGAACGAAGCCTACGGCTCGTACACGGCGGACTGTCGGACTCGTGGGAGGCGTATTACCAGTCTGTCCGCCGCTGCTGGCGGTTCGGTCAGACGCGCCCGGTGGTGAGGCATCTCAAAGCAGTACGCCCGCCATCGTTGATCTGAGCCCTGATCGATTGTCAATGAACGAACTGAAGCACAAGGGCATCTCGGACCGGAAACGACCCCGATGCGCTCACGCCCGCGTTCATTCGGCTGGGTCTGATCCAGCTGAGGATCGTCTGACAACGCGTTTGAGAGTGAACTGCCTCACGGCGTCGATGTAGTCCTCGTACGGCGAGGCGGACCGGCGGCCATCGATCACCGCAGATCGGAGCCAGGTCGATCGACGTGATCGAGGGTCGATCATTGCAACGAATCGGGTGGCACTGGGTTCAGCGGCCTCGTCGATCACGGCCCTGAGCTCGGTCGCTCTACCGGGAAAGCCTTGTTTGAAGGCCGTCCTGCTGATGGAGATCGAAATGTCATTCTGTCTTGACTGGAGGACGAGCAACGCGGATCCCGTCCGGATGGGCCGCCAACCGAATTGGCGTGCCGCACGTATTGCCTCTCGTTGATACCAGTTCAATGTCCGCTCGATTGCTCCGAAATCGCGGATCTCGGTTTTGATCTCGATCACGAGGAGCAGGCCCAACCGTGGATTGAAGGCCAGAATGTCGATCCAACCGTGCGCTCGACCATCGCCGATCTCGACCTCGCGCTGAACGAGCCAACCCGCAGCTTCGAGCCGGTTGGCAGCGTGAACAGCGCACCGGGCGTGCACGAGGTCGTGCTGCCGTTCGCTGAGAGCAGTGGTGGGCTCGATGCCAAGCCAGTACCGGACCCCCAGGACTGAAAAGAGCCGATCGACCTCGGATACGCGCAAGGTACGGATACGGCGCCGCTCCAGCGATGAAATTCGAGACTGCGAAACCCCGGACCTGCGACTGAGTTCGCGCTGGCTCCAACCGAACCGCGACCGGGAGTCGCGGACCGTCGAGACGATGATGTCCATCAGTCGTTGCTCGGAATCGCTGCGCCTCATTTCGGTGAGGTGTACCCGAACGGCCTCATCCCGCCCTTATCGGGCGCTTCCTTCGTCGTGCGTGATCCTGTGGCGGATCGGCGGCCATCGAAGGAGCTCAAGCGATCATCGAGCCGTGCGGATTCGGTCGCCACTCGAGGTCTGACCGAGCTTGTTGGGTTGATACTGATGTGACCGAAGATCGGTCGACCCGGTGCACGCTGGCTCCGAGCCACATCGGGTGTCCGTTATGCTCGGACCATGCTGAGCCGGCGATGCTGAGCGGTCGATCCGGCGGCCACGGGACGGCGCCGCGGATCCTGATCGTCGACGACGACCCGAACCTGCTCGTCCTGCTGGCCGATCAGCTCCGCGCCGACGGCTACGAGATCCAGACGGCCCGCGATGGCGACGAGGCGCTCCGCCGCTTGAAGAGCGGCTGGCCCGACCTGTTGATCATCGACATGATGATGCCGCGGATGGATGGCCTGACCCTCGCCCGCGAGATCAAGGGCCGGGCCGATCTGCCGATCATCGTGCTGTCGGCGATCGATGCCGGCGATTCGAAGGCCGACCTGCTCGAGGAGGTCGCCGAGGACTACGTCACCAAGCCCTATCACTACCCGGAGCTGCGAGCGCGCATCAACCGGATCCTCCGCCGGCTCGGCGACAAGGTGCCACGCCAGAGCCTCCGGCTCGGGCCGAACCTGACCCTGGAGCTCCACCGTCGCGAAGCGACCGTCGCGGGCGCCACGGTCCAGCTGACCCCGACCGAGTCGCGCCTGCTCTACGCGCTGGCCGCCAACCTCGGCCAGACAGTGACGACGGAGACGCTCCTCGCGCGCGGCTGGGCCGAGACCGAGGACGCCGACCCGTCCTACGTCTGGGTCACGATGCGCCGGCTCCGGCAGAAGGTCGAGGTCGACCCCAACCGACCCGTCCACCTCCAAACCGTTCGCGGGGTGGGCTACCGGCTGGTCGTCGGCGAAACCCTTCCCGACGAGTCGCCGACCGACCCAGCCTTGACCGCCGAGGCGGAAACGACCGAGACGGCGAGGACGACCGACACGGCGGCGTCCGCCGGCCCGGCGCCGCCAGACGACCCGTCGGGGCCAGCCAGCACCGGGCCGCCATCCGACACGGCCCCGCAAGACGATGCCCAGGTCGTCGCAGGTCGGACCGACAACGACTCTCCCGATGGCTGACGGCGGGCCGACCGACCGCGCGGCGGACCTGGCGGATCGCTCGGCGGATCTGGCCAACCGCGACGAGCGCACGGACCGCGACGAGGCACTCGAGCGTGACGGAAGCGATCTTCGCGGCAGCCTGGCCCTCAACCTGTCCTTCCGGACGCGCCTCACGATCGGGCTCGTCGCGGCATCGCTGATCCCGATGGCGGGCTTCGGAGTGATCCTCCTCATCCTTGGCTCGCCGGTCCAGTCGGCTACGCTCGGCCGGGTCCTCCTGTTCGTGCTCGTCGTGGCGGCGATGATCGCGATCCTCATGGCCTACCTTCTCGCCGCCGACCTCACGGCGCCCCTGCGGGCGATCGCGGCGGCGGTCGACCGGACGTCGGCCGGGGACCTTTCGACCCCGATCATCGTCCCGGGCGAGGACGAGCTCGCCCGCCTCGCGGAGAGCCACAACCGGCTCGCCGCCGACCTCGAGCGGCGCAATCGCGAGCTCGGTCGGATCCTGGCGGCGATCGAGAGCGGCTCGCCTCGCGACAGCCCGGACTTCATCGCCGGCCGGGCCGCCCGCGACGCGATGACGGCCTTCGGCATGATCGACGCCTACGTGCTCATCGTCGACCCGCGCGAGATCCCCGCCGAGGAGCGCATCCCGGGTGAGTCGCTGCCGGTGCGGGCCGTCCTCCACCTCGGCGGGGAGGAGCTCGGTGGAGAGGACATCGGCCTCCTCGTCGGGCACCTGCCGGCCACACGCCTCTGGGAACGCGCCGACCAGGACCTCCTCGCGCTCTTCGCCAGCGAGGTCGCCGTCGCCATTCGCAACGCTCAGCTCTTCGCCCGCGTCGAAGCACAGAACAGCCAGCTGCTCGAGCTCGATGCCGCCAAGGACGACTTCCTGCGCGGCGTCAGCCACAACCTCCAGACGCCCCTGACCAGCATCCGCGCCTACGCGGACCAGCTCGTTCGCGACCGACCGGACCGGCGGCTCGGGATCATCGCCGAGCAGACCGACCGACTGTCGCGGATGGTCCGCCAGCTCCTGACCGTGACCCGCCTCGAATCCGGCGCACTCAAACCACGTGGCGAGGTCGTCGCGCTCGCCCATCCGATCCGACGCGCCTGGGAGGCCCTCGCCGCTGAGGGCGTCCCGTTCAAGGTCGAGGATCGCTCGGCCGGCTGGCTCGCCGTCGCCGATGTCGATCAGCTCGACCAGGTCCTGTGGGCACTGCTCGACAACGCCCTCAAATACGGCGACCGGTCGGCGATCCTCGTCGAGATCGTCCCCGTTCCCGACCATGGCCAGCTCCGACTCACGATCTCGGACCTCGGCCCGGGCGTCGCCGAGATGGATCGCAGCCGGCTGTTCCGCCGCTTCGAACGGGGCGTCGAACGAACCGCGGACGACGGCAGCGGTCTCGGCCTGTACGTCTCGCGCGAGCTGTGCCGGGCGATGGACGGCGACCTCGTCCTCGAGCCACAGGTCGCCGGACGTGGGGCGTCGTTCAGCGTCTTCCTGCCCGGTGAGCCGCCCGAGCCCGGTGAGTCACCCGAGCCGAGCGAGCCGCAGCAGGTTGAGTGACCTGGTCCGTTCGACGGATCTGGCCGTTGGCCGCAGTCCGGGTCGGGAACGAGGAAGAGCCGGCCCCGCCGGGAGCCGGCTCTTCGATCGTGTCGTCTGCCCGGCGCTCGGCCGGGGCCTCATCAGGCCGGCAGCTGCGCCCGTGGAAGGGATCCACCCGGCGCTCCGGATCGGTTGGTCCAGATGAGGCGCCGCGGGTCGCCGACGAACAGCGCGGCGGCGGCCGTCCCCAGGACCGGCCCGAGAACGGGGCCGATCGTGAGCCCGAGCATGCCGGCGACGAAGTCCACGAAGGCTCCGGCGGTCCAACCGGCGTAGAACCACAATGGGATGGCGATCAAGCGCTTCATGGCCGTCAGTCTGGACGCCGCCACGATCCGATCCAATGGCGCGTTCGTACCACGGGTTTGCGAACCTGTTGGTTCCCGGACGCATCGCCGAAAGGACCGCTGCAAGGTCGGTCGCAGATAGTCCGTCCGTACCAGTTCGAAGCCGGGGGAACCCATTGCCGTCACGATTCCGCGAGCCCGTGAACCAGGACCTGGCCCGTCGCCGACGGGGACAGGCCGTGCCGGAATTCGCGTTGATCCTGCCCGTTCTCGCGCTGATCTTCCTCTCGATCATCCAGATGGCCTTCATCTTCGGGGCCCAGATCGGGATCACGAACGCCGTTCGCGAGGCGGCCCGGCTGGCCGCGGTCACCTCACCGACGACGAGCTCTGGGCAGGCGACGGCGAACGGCGGGGGCGTCTACGCCGCGCTGACCGACACCTCGACCGGATTCCTGAAGCGGAATGTCATGGCCTACTCGTCCGGAAGCCTGGTGACGTCAGGCAGTCCGATCACCGAGGTCTGCTACGAGTCGTTCACGGACTCCGCCGGCAAGCCGGCGGTGAAGGTCAAGGTGGAGGCCTATTACCGGCACCCGCTGTTCATTCCCCTGGTCGGCGCCATCCTGGACGGGCTCGACGGAACGTCGGGCGATGGCTTCCGAGTCGGCGCCACCGAAGAGATGCGCGTCGAGAACGATGAGATCGTCCCGCCGTTCATCGCGTTCGGACCGACATGCGTGACGTCATGAGCGCGGTTCCGAGGATGAACGTCGTTCGCAACCCGCGGTCTCGCGATGGGTCCCGCGGCCAGGCGATGACGGAATTCGCCTTGATCGCCCCGCTGTTCTTCCTGTTGCTGTTCGCGATCATCCAGCTCGGGTTTCTGCTGGGTGGCCAGGTGGGCTTCACCAACGGGGTCCGGGAGACGGCTCGCTACGCATCGACCATCCCCAACGCGACGGCCGCGCAGGTCCGGACAGAGCTTCTCACCAAGCAGCTGCCCAAGGCGATCCCCGGCTTCCGGAGCGCCAACATCGTCAACGCCTCGACGACTGTCAGCTATTGCTACTACCCGAACCCGAACAACACGGTTACCTTCCCGAGCTACTCGCTTCGGGTCATCGTCAATGCCGTCTATCGACACCCGCTCTTCGTTCCGCTGGTCTCGAACATCCTCGACGGCATCGACGGGTCGAACGACAGCGCCCTGACGGCGACCGTGCACGAGGAGATGCGGGTCGAGAATCCAAGGATCACGTCCATCCCGACTGGAGGCATCGCGTGCCCGTGACGAGCGGGCGCGACGATCGCGCCCACGGCCAGACGGTCGTCATCTTCGCCATCTTCCTGGTCGTCCTCCTCGGGTCGGCGGCCCTCGCCGTCGACTATGGCTCATGGCTCAAGGCGAGGCGCGATTACCAGAACGTCGCCGATGCAGCGAGCCTCGCCGGCTCGGTCCAGCTCACGCGGCCCGTCACCCCGGCGAAGCAGCTCGCGGCTCGCCAGGCAGCCTGGAAATCGATCGAGGACCAGCTCGGCCTCTCGCTCCCGGCGAGCGTGGGCGATCTGAACACGCCGTTCGGGGCGCCGGTCACCGACAGCGGCTGGCGGATGTGGGTGAGCACGCCGCCGATCGGCGGGCCAACGGCGTACGCCGGTAACTTCCCGGGCAGCGATCGCGTCGCCTTCGCCTGGCTGGAACGCGACAATCAGGCCTACTTCTCCCGCGTCTTCGGGCTCGGCGACCGGACCATCAGCGCCTGGGCGACGGCGGGCACGTTCGCCAATCGATTTGCGGTCATCACCCTCCGGAAGAACGGCCAGCCCACGAACGGCAACCCGACCGACCTCGACGTCAACGGTGGCACGGTCCTGAACGTCATCGATGGTGACGTCGGCGGGAACTGGGGCATGTCGGTCAACGGCGCCGGATCCGCGGTCGTCATGCACAGCACCACGGGCGACACCTACGGCGTATACCTCAACGAGAACGTGCCGACCGGCGGCAACGGATGGGCGCCCGGCCAGGTCCGTGACCAGGTGGGCAACCCGGTCGGCGTGACGTTCCAGGCGGAGGTCGCCGACCCGAACTACCCGGCACCGTGCCTGACGTACGGCGTCGGCGTTGGCAACGGCTGCCTCGAGGACCGAGCGATTGCCGGCTTCCCTCCGAATGCATCGACGGTCCGCGCCCTCGATACCTGCCCCTACCCCGTGACGAGCGTCGACCGCCTGCCGGCCGGCCACTACAACGACATCTCCGTCCCGAACAACAAATGCCTCGTCCTCGACCCGACGTTCAGCCCGGTCACGGGCAAGGAGAATGGGATCTTCTACATCACCGGGACGCTGGACATCAACAACAGTGGCCTCGTTCTCGGTGACGGCGTGACGCTCGTCTTCGACCGCAACGCGCGTCTCAACATGAACGCCGGCGCCACGATCTCGCTCAACTCCGGGAACACGACCAACAATCCGCTGGCGGCCGCGTGCGGCGGGGTTGCGGGCGGAGGACCGTTGGCCACGTGCAAGTTTGCCGGTTGGACCGCGCGTGCCGGGAGCGGCGGCCACTACAGCTGGTCGTTGGGAACCGCGCCGACGTACGCCCTCCCGCCCGTCGATCCGTTCGAGCGAGGGATCGCGTCATACATCTGCAAGAGCGCCGGGCCAGCGAACTGCGCGACGGGCGGCGCCCCGTCGACCGACATCTTCCAATTGAACTCGGCCTCGGGCATCGACTACCAGGGCCTGATCTACGCCCCCTTCGACAACGTCAAGCTGGCCGGCCAGCCCACGCACCACGACGTCGGACAGCTCGTCGCCTGGACCGCCCAATTCACGGGCGGCACGGCCATCAATCAGGCGTTCGACGGCCCCGACTTCGGCACGCCGGTGCTGCTCGAACCGCGCCTGGGTCAATAGGCGGGCTCGTCGTCCGAGCCTCGGGGGCTCCGAGAGCCGCGTTCCGCGAGGGACGCGGCTCTTCGATTCCTCCCCAGATTCGGGGGATGAGGCAGGACCATCGCCGACGCGTGGCCCACCCGTCGGGCTATGCAGCTGCGCACCGTTTCAAGGGATCGTGTAAGGACCGCCACCGAACCTTCGTGGTGACCAGTCCTCTCAACGGGGTCCCGAATGCACTCCCTCCTGCGCAACCCGAGCGCCGCGCTCCGCCGCCACCTCGCTACCCGCAGCCGCGGTCAGAGCCTGGTCGAATTCGCGCTGATCCTGCCGGTCTTCATGCTCTTCTTCGCGGCCGTCCTGGACCTCGGGCGGATCGCCGCCGCCCAGATTGCCGTCTCCAACGCGGCGCGCGAGGGGGTCTTCCAGGCAGCGCAGACCCCGACGGACTTCAACCCCGCGCAGCCCTGCCCGGCCGACGGCAAGACCAACGTCATCTACTGCCGGATCACGCTGGAGTCGAGCGGCGGCGTGAGCATCGCGCCGACGGACGTCAGCGTCAGTTGCAACCCGATCGACTGCTCGACGGGCATCGGCAATACGGTCACCGTCCAGGTCACCGGGCACTTCCGGCTGTTCACGCCGTTGATGGCGGTGTTCTTCGGCGGCAATCAGAACGTCACGTTCACGGGGTCGTCGACCGCGAACCGCGAGACGCTCCCCGTCAGCGGAGTGGCCACCCCGGCGCCGACGGCGACCGCAACGCCGACGCCGACGCCAACCGCGACCCCGGTCGGCCCGACGCCGACGCCGGCGCCGACGGCAACCCCGACGCCAACCCCGGTGACCTGCGTCCTGCCGAGCGCCGGGTTCACCTATACGACCACCTCGAACCACGCCGGCGATCCGACGAAGGCACCGGTAACCCTCTCGGTCACGGACACCTCGACCTCAGTCAGCTGCGGCATCACGAGCTGGCTCTGGACCTGGGGCGACGGCACGACAAGCCTTGGACAGGTCCCCGGCACCCACAAGTATGTGTCGCCGAACAGCAACGGCTCGGGCTACTACCTGGTCACGCTCAAGGTCACGAATGCGGCCGGCTCGACGACGAGCGGCGGCGTTCAGATCCGGGTGACGTAGATGACCAGTCTCGGACGCTCCGGCGTGCGACTGCCCGATCGGCGGCGCGGTCAGGCCCTCGTCGAATTCTCCCTGGCCCTGATCCCCTTCGTCCTGATGCTTCTCGGGATCTTCGACCTGGGTCGCGGGATCTACATGAACAACGGCGTCTCCGAGGCCGCTCGGGAGATCGCGAGGGCCACGGCCGTCCATCCGTGCGACACGTCGAGCTGCTCGCTCGGAAACAGCCCCGAGACGCTGGCGGTCATCGCGGTGCAGAAGGGCATGATCCCCGGGTTGGGCTCGCCGTCGAGCTCGGTCACCTTCGCCTGCACCACCGTCAGCGATGTCGTGGTGACCGGCAACGCGAATTGTTCGAGCGGCAGCGAGGATCCGCTGTACGTCCGCGTCACCGTGACGGTGCCGTTCAGCGTGCTCACCCCCGTCCTCTCGATGGTCGCTCCTTCGACCCTTCAGGCAACAGCCCATGTACAGGTCCCTTGAGGTACGCCGCCATGCGCCGATTCGCTTCTGACGAGCGCCGCGACGGCGGCCAGATCCTCGTCATCTTCGCTCTTGCCCTCACCGCGATCGTCGCGATGACGGGTCTCGTCCTCGACGGAGGGTCGACCTTCGTCCAGCGTCGGAACATGCAGAACGTCGCAGACAACGCCGCGTTCGCGGCCGCCTATGCCTACGGCATGGGTGGCGGGGTTTCCGGGGCGCAGGCTGCTGCCATCAGCACAGCCGCCAGCAACGGCTACACCGATGGAACCGGCGGGGTCACCTTGACGATGTTCACGAATGCAGCGGGCGGCGTGGGTCGGACGTTCGCGGTGACGATCACCGCCCCGCACGGGAACAATTTCGCCGGGATCGTCGGCATGCCATCGTGGCAGATCACGACGACCGCGACCACCAAGGCCGGCTGGCCGAACGGGGTCAAGGGCGCCATGCCGATCATCTTCAATCAGGCGGCGTTCGGCCCGAACAGTACCGGCATCGGTAACGAGGTCACGTTTTCCGAGCCCCCGTCCGGGTCCGCCGACGTCCCCCAGGGTCCGACCACGTTCAACTGGACGATGTATTGCGACCAGTGCAACGCCGACTCGAACGTCGTCGATAGTCTGATCGTCAGTGGGGGACTGTCGTCAACGACGACCCTCAACGACAAGATCTCGCCGCTGAACGCCGGCTCGCACGCCACACTCTACTCGGACCTGGCCCTCTACGGCATCGGCCACGACTTCCCCGTCCCGATCGTCGACGACAACGGCCTGATGGTCGGTTGGGCGATGTTCCACGTGACCGGATCCATTAGCGGCTCAACCAAGTCCATCAGCGGTTACTTCATCTCGCCGATCAACGCCAACAACTTCCTGATCGACGACACCGCCCCGGCAGGCGGCCAGTTCGGCAACTACACGGTCACGCTGATCAACTAACCCGGCGCCGTGGGAGCCACGGCCACCCGACCCGACGCCCTCGGCCGCGGCATCTGCCGCGGCCGAGTCATGTCGGTCAGCGAATGCCGGTGTCGTAGGCGATCTGGACGAGCTGGAACCTTCCGCCGACCGTCACGGCGATCGGCTGAGCCGTTCCCATGAGACCTGTGGCCGGTTGTGGCTCGATCCGGTAGGGCCCGGGTGGCACGACGAGCTGGAACCGACCGTTCGCATCGGTCGCCACCTCGGCAACGACCGTCCCGGTGGCATCCCGGATGACGATCGTGGCTCCAGCCACCGGGCGATCGTTGCACGCCGGGTCCCCGGGCTTGACGACCGGACAGGTCGGGCCGGCAACCGCGTGACCGGCGATTCCCGGCCCGGCGGGAAGGTCTCCGAAGCCGCCGTCGGATTCGATTGCGCCTCCGCCCCCGTTGCCGGGCACGCCCGCCGGGATCGCCGGACCGCTCTCTCGGCTCAGGGAGATCGTGCCGTCGACCGCGACCGTGTACAGCCAGTCGTGCCTGTTCATGCAGCCCGCCGGGCAGTCGCCCCAGCCGATCTCGATCGCGACGTGGAACGTGCCGTCCCCGCGCTGGCTGGCCGTGTAGAAGCAGCAGGCGCCAATCACGTTGTCGTCCTGCTTGCCGATGCCGGCGAAGCGAGAGTCGGACGCGATCACGAGCGCAGCCGCCGCGTCCGGCGTGGTGATCGGCAGGAAGATCGACGGTTCGGATGAGGACGGGGCGGCTGACGATGGGCCGGCTGGCGGGCTCGCCGCGGAAGACGCCCGCGGCGTGACGGGAGCCTGGGAGGCGCACCCGCTGACGATGGCAAGAACGGCTGGAAGGAGGATCGCCGAGGCGATGGATCGGTTCACAGGCGTGCGACGATCATGGCACGCGGCTGCTTCGAGGTGTGGAACGATCCGCCCCGAGGATGGCCTGGATGCTCGCACGCTGCCCTTGGCGAGACCGGACGATCGTGGGATGGCCACGGCTTCATTTGTATGGGGTACTTCGAACATGAGCTCGACGGCGCCGGCCAGCCCGAACGATCCCTTCGTCGATGGCGATGCGTCTGCGCATCTCGAGGAGCTGATCATCGGCGCCCTGCCGGCAGTCGATGCGCCCGTTGAGCTCGGGACGACGATCGACGTCGAGCTGGTCGGGCCGCACCTCCGATTGTCGGGCTCGATCACCCTCGGGCGGTTCCGACGGTTGTCGGATCTCCTCAACCATCACGATGGCCTGATCCTGCTCCGCAACGCGACGATCCTTCGTCGAAACGGCACGGCGACGCGGGTCACGACGCCGACGATCTGGGTCAGCCCGGCCGAGGTGACCCTGATCGGCGAGGCTGGGACCTCGGTTGCCACCGACGCGTCGATCGAGCTGCGCGTTCCCAAGGAGCCGCACGATCTGGTCTTCGTCACGCCGGGCCACACGATCACGGGGGCGGTCCACATCGTGTCCGGCGGTCAGCTGGCCACCTTCATCGAATCCAACGACCCGCCGTTCCTCGCGTTGACCGACGCTCGCACGCGCTCCCTGGCCGACCGCCGGATCATCGCGCGGTACGGCTTCGCGCTGCTCAACCGTCGCCACATCGTCGCCACCACCGAGCTCGCTCCCGACATGATCCGCGGTCGCTCGGTTCTCTGAGCTGCGCCGGCCAATCGGCAATTGGCCGCAGCATCTTCGCTCGGCGCGATCCGATCAGCGGCCGCGCGGCCAGTCCAGCAGAGGTGGAGCGTCCGCCGAACCGACCGGGGGGCGGTCGTCCCAGTCGTCGCGGGCGGGGGCAAAGACGTCGATGACGACCGCGCCGCCCGGACCGGTCAAGACGGAGTGAGGCGTGTCGCCGACGATCCGCCACGTCCCGCCGGGCCCGAGGACGCGCTCCTCGTCGCCGACCCGGAAGGTGACTTCTCCCTCGATCACGAGCCCGCACTGCTCATTGGCATGACGGTGGCGGGGCACGATTGCGTCGGGCGCCAGCTCGACGATCGCGAGCGTCAACTGCTCGCCCTGGACGCGACGGGCGACGACGCCGTCCCAGACCTGGATCGGGCTGAGCTCGGTCAGGTCGGCGAGGTTGGTCATCGATCCCTCCGGAGAGCTGCGCGGTCGTTACGGATCGTCGTCGAAGCCAGCCTATCCGACGCTCCTCGAAGGAGGTGCCCGACCGCCGACGATGTCGAGGCGCCCGCCGGCGCGGCGCTGATGGTCACGGCCCGGGGACGGAGGCCTCCGAGGTCGGGACTGCCGTGCAGCCCGCGAGGATCGTCGGCAACGCCGCGCGCGAGCTAGGTGAAGAGCGCGATGTCCGCGTCGGCCGCCCAGGTCAGGAAGTGGGTCGCCCCGCAGACCGGCTCGATCCCGTCGATGAACGACGACTCGGGAAAGCCGAACACGTCCATCGTCATGCCGCATGGCGACAGCTTCACGCCGAGCTCGAGGGCGAGGTCGATCAGCTCGTCGATCGAGGCGACGCCATGAGCCTTGAACTGGCGCTTCATCATCCCCGTCGCGATCGGCGTCATGCCCGGCAGGGCCGTCAACAGCTGCGGCATCGGGACCGGCATCGGCATCGCCGGGTTGCCGGTCGTCCCGATCTCGAGCTTGCGGTCCTTCTGGAGGATCTTCAGGCCGTAGAACGTGAAGAAGACGCCGACCTCCCAGCCGAGCGACGCCCCGGTCGTGGCCAGGATCAAGGGCGGATAGGCCCAGTCGAGCGTCCCCTTGGTCGCGATGATCGCGAGCTTCTTCGGCTTGCGTGCCCGTTCGGCCTCCTTGAGCGCGAACAGCTCGTCGACCCTGGCCGTAACCAGGCTGTCGACCCGCTCGCGGATCAGCTCGTCGAGCTCGCCGCCGACCAGCGTCGAGGCGCTCATGACTTCTGGATCCAGAACCGCATGACCGGTCCGATCTTGTCCTGGCTGAGAATCGGATGGCCCGTGGTCTTCGACCAAGCCGCAACGTCCGGGATGGATCCCGGGTCGGTCGTCTCGAGCAGGAGGACCTGGCCTGGATCGAGCTCACGGATCGCCTTGCCGAGCTTGACGATCGGCATCGGACAGAGCAGGCCCTTGCAGTCGAGCGTCCGGTCCACCGTCTGTGCCTGGGTCATGGCTTCCGTCATCGTGTCTCTCCGTGGCCGCGGCCCGTGGAGCCGGGCCGTGCCGAACCGCGCTCGGCGGGTCCCGATCGGTTCCTCTCGCCCCGCGCGAAGCACCTGTGTACTCCGAGCATCGTTGACGTGTCAATCGACGGCACCAACACGCAATGTCCCCGGGTGCCGGCGAGCTCGATCCGCTCGACGTCGACCGAATCCTCAGGGACATGCCGTCCGGGTGAGCCACCGTGAAGGAAGATCCGGAATCGAAACATCGACGGGAGCCGGCACGGCTCCCGTCGATGGATTGCCGGCTGTGCTACAGGACCGAAGCCCGGATGAGGGCGTTGACCGCCGGATCGATCGTCACCTCGTCGGTACCCGTGACTGGGTCGATGACGAGCGCGTCCTTGGTGGGGTCGGCGTGGGTGATTCGGACCACAGCGGCCAGGCCGCGGACGTCGACGGCTGCCCCGTTCGCGTCGACCGCGATCGAGTCGTCACCCTTCGTGCCGGCGACCGTGACCGTATCGGCCTGCCCATCCGGATCCGAGCTCCCGAGCTTCGGGGCGAGATCGACGTCGACGCGCGTGACATCTGTTCCGCTCAGGTTGTTGACGGTCACCGCGTCGGTCCCGCCGAGGGCGTTGACGTCGATCGCTTCGATCCCGTCGAGGTCCATGACGATGTTGCCCAGGTTCCGCGTGAACGCCACCCGACCGAAGATGGCGGTGGCCGCCATGATCTCGTTGCCGCCGGATCCGTTGAAGACGAGCGTGTCGGAGCCGCGCCCGCCTTCGACGACGTCCGAGCCGTCGCCCGGATCCCAGACGAAGGTGTCGTCGCCGTTGCCGAGGAAGGCGGTGTCGGCGCCCCCGTTCCCGTCGACGACGTCGTTGCCGCGACCGCCGTCGAAGATCTCGTTGCCGCTTCCGCCGATGAGCGTGTCGTCGCCGTTGCCGCCGTCGATCCGGGTCGCGATGGTCGTCGTGAAGACCCCGTTGGCCTGGTCGATCCGGACCGTGTCGTCGCCGTTGCCGGCCTCGACGTCGATCGCTCGAACCGTCCCGATGTCGAACGTGTCGTCGGCCGTCCCGTCGCCGCCGACGTCGACCTGGAGCTGGGTTCGATCGGTCGCACTCACGCGGAGCACGATCGTGTCGCCGAATGGGCTGCCCGAGACGCGCAGCGTGCCGTCGCTCAGAACTGCGGCCCTGACCGTGGGCGCCGCGGCCGCGACGGGCAGCGCGGTCGATGCGGCGATGGCCGCCAACGCAATGGTCAGCGGCACTGTCTTCCGATTCATGTTCGACTCCTGATCCTGCCATCCGCCTCGAGTCGACGGCCGCAGGTGGCCGGGATCGGGGATGAACTCGCCAACGCCATACGTCGGTCGGGTCGAAACAGGTTTCAGGGCTGAGGTCGGGATCTGCGGGGAACGCTCAGGGTGCGCCGGGTGATCGGAGCGGCCTCCCGCGAGCCGCTCGCGTCAACGCGCTACTCGGGGAGCTCGAGGCCGCTCAGGAGCTTGCGGAGGAGGCGTTCGAGCTGGGCGATCTCTTCCGGATCGAATCGCGCGAGGAGCTGGCGATCGCTGGCCGAATTGGCGGCGACCGCCGCATCGACGACCGCGAGACCGTCGTCGGTCAGCTCGATGATCACGCCGCGGCGATCGTTGGGGTCCGGCAGGCGACGCACGAGCCGGCGGCGCTCGAGGCGATCGATCCGGCTCGTCACGCCCGCCGATGACAGCATCAGTCCTCTGGCGAGGCGGGTCGGGGACAGCCGATGGGCCGGCCCTGCGATCCGCAGCGCGCTGAGCAGGCCGACCTCGCCGCGGCCCAGGTCGAAGCGGTTGAACACCGCCTCCTGCCGGCGAGCGAGATGCGGTCCGACGCGGCTGAGGCGAGCCGTCACCTGGAGCGCTCCCACCCCGAGATCGGGACGAGCGTCGTCCCAGCCGGTCAGCAGGCGATCCGTCGGGTCATCCGTCATTTGTCCATTGTAGCGCCTGAGTCCTTCACGCTAGTGTCTCTCTCGCGAGATACTTATCGTGGTCTCATGGATGGCTCAGGGAAGAATTCCGATGGCGATTGAGGGTCCGGTGCTTGACGCACCCGCCGGCGGCCCGGCCGGTCCGAGCATCGACACGACGTCCGACGCGAGCTTGATGCGCCTCGTGATCGACGGGTCCCAGGATGCGCTCGCCGTTCTCTACGACCGCCACAGCGGAGCGGTCTTTCGAGCGGCGTTGCGGACGAGCCGGGATCAGTCGATCGCGGGAGAAGTCGTCCAGGAGACATTCCTCGCCCTGTGGAATCGCGCGGAATTGTTCGACCCGGCTCGTGGATCGTTGCCGACCTGGCTGCTGACCATCGCCCGCAATCGAGCCGTCGATCACCTCCGCGCCGCCGGCCGCCATGATCGTGCCGCGACCTTCTCGTCGTTCGACCGCGCCGAAGCGTCCGATCACGGCCTGGCCGAGTGGCTCACCGTCGCCGGCGAGCTCATTGGAGCCGCCGGACCGGATCTCACCCCCGAGGATGCCCTGTCCGACAAGGAGCTCCGGCATTCGATCGGGGCGGCCATCGCCGCCCTCGATCCGGTCGAGCGCTCGGTGATCCTGCTCGCGTACGACGGGGGCCTCTCCCAGGCCGAGATCGCCGTCCGGCTGGGCTGGCCGCTGGGCACGGTCAAGACGAGGACGCGACGTGCCCTTCGCCGCCTGCGCGAGGTGCTCGAGGGATCCGATGATGATCCGTCCGCACGCCTGTTGCCCGCTCCGCCCCCTGGAGGGCGGCCGGCGACCACCGCCGCGCGCGGCGTCCCGTGCGCGTCTCCGTGCTCGTGATCGCGACGACCGAACCCGGCGTCGCCACCTGACGCCAGGCGTCTCAACTGCCCTCGCCGACGACCAGGGCCGGTCGCGCCGAGACGGTCCCCCCGGGTGCAGAATGCGCTGGAGTACGCGGAGGGATCCAGCGATGCCTACGACGAAACGGAACGACGGCCCCATCCCGGCCCGGCACGAATCGACGTCGAAACGGGCCGGACATGCCCCTTCCACTCGAAAGGCAAAGGCAAAGCCATCGAAGGTGCCCGATGCCATCGGGAAGCCAGCCAGGCTCGACCGCAAGACCTATGAGAAGGAGCTGGCGAACCTCCACGTCGAGCTCGTGAAGCTCCAGGACTGGATCCGCCACGCCGGGCTCAAGATCGTCGTGCTGTTCGAAGGTCGCGACGCGGCCGGCAAGGGCGGGGTCATCAAGCGGATCACGGCGCCGATGAGCCCGCGCGTCTGTCGCGTCGTTGCGCTGGCCGCACCCACCGAGCGCGAGAAAACGCAGTGGTATTTCCAGCGCTACGCCGCGCATCTCCCGGCCGCCGGCGAGATGGTCCTGTTCGACCGAAGCTGGTACAACCGCGCCGGGGTCGAGCGGGTCATGGGCTTCTGCACGGAGAAGGAGTACCGCGAGTTCATGCGCTCGTGCCCGGAGTTCGAGCGGATGCTCATCCGGTCCGACATCATCCTCGTCAAGTACTGGTTCTCGGTGAGCGACGAAGAGCAGGAGCGCC
>Ga0070707_100000794_pt1 | contig 31216 bp, 25 predicted proteins | sample KBSK5502metaG_FD_65468 | JGI IMG/M metagenome (GOLD analysis project Ga0070707, IMG submission 65468) | Corn, switchgrass and miscanthus rhizosphere microbial communities from Kellogg Biological Station, Michigan, USA - KBS K5-50-2 metaG | ecosystem: Host-associated > Plants > Roots >... | reverse complement strand
ACCCAGCGCTTCGTCTGCTCGGGTCCGCTCATAAGATCTACTGCTCCATTTTTGGTGAACGCCGAACGCTCACCATCTGGCACAACGGCGTCATTCGTGATTTCGTCTAGGATTTGTCACGAAATTGGCGCCTGGAGTTGCTGCCGAGCAGTGGGTGGCGCTAGAGTGTCGCCGATTCTCCGCTTGGAATCGCTCGCCCGACGAGGATGGTGATGTTGTCGGTGCCACCGCCATCGAGCGCATCCTGCAACAGATCCTCGCACACCTGACGCGCTGATTGCATCGAGGCCAGTCGCTCAGCGATGCGATCGTCGGAGACGTGTCGCGTCAGGCCATCGGTGCAGAGGAGGTGGATGTTCCCCCATTCGTTGGGCATGCGCGTCACCACCGGCGCGGTTTGAGCACCGCCGATCGAGCTGACGAGTACGTTCGACAGCGGGGAGTTGGCCGACACGCTCGGCGACATGATGCCCTGATCGACGAGCGCCTGGGCGAGTGTCTGATCGCGGGAGATCTGGCTGAGCGTGCCGCCGCAATAGCGATAGTAGCGCGAGTCTCCTACCTGAAGCAGATAAGTCCACGGCCAGACGCCAATGAAAAGCGTCAGCGTTGTCGCCATTCCTTCTGCTTCGGGATCCGCGGCTGCTTGCTCGATAACCTTTTCATGGACTTCCCGCGCCGCGCGGTTGATTGCGTGTATGAAATCTTCGTCGCTCTCGTTGGCGCGGTAGTAACAACGCGCCGCTTCGCTGATGTATTGAGTGATCTCTTCGAGAGCGAGGCGACTCGCCTTCTCGCCTTTCAGACCGCCACCGACGCCGTCGGCGACCATCATGAAGGAGCCGACGCGCTCTTCTTCGATCGGTAAGCGGTCGACGGACGGCAGGCTGGAGGCGCGGATCTCGAGTCGGCCCCGCAGCTGGCCGATGAGGAAGTGATCCTGATTATCCGGCCGCACCAGGCCGGGATGGGTGATACCGTATGAGTCGATCTCGTCATCGCGCGGCCGGCGCGCGATCGAAGCGTGGTGCAGGGTCGTAGCGGTATCTGTCATCAGTATCTCCTGACAGTTCTACCAATCTGCACCGTTCAGTATGTCTCCACAAGAAAACGCCGGCCCCTTGCGGAGCCGGCGTTTTCAACCAGATCGAACTGAACTCAACCCCTCTTGCCGGGCGTTCCGGCGGGGCGCCCCTGCGGTGGTGCTATGGGTTTGACTCCGAGACCGGGAGCGGTGGCAGGACGATGCGCGAGCCCGCCTTCCTTGTTCGCGGTCTCCGGACGCTTGTCGCTCGCCGTCGTGTTCTCGTCGGCGAGCAGCTGACGGTCCGTTGCTTTCTGTTGCAATCTCGCGTTCACACGCGCCAGTGCGGCGCTTGGCTTCACGCCTTTGTCGATCATGTGGCTGGTGACGTAGAGCGGTACTGCGAGAGAGCGGCCCGATGGCGCAGACTTGGCTAGTGCGCTAACCTGCGAGCCGTCGACGCCGTGGCCCATCAGCTCTGAACCGGCGGTAATTTCATCGCTGGTCGGCTTGCGTCCCGCTTTCTCAAGCGCAGCTTTCGCTTTCTTCATGTTCTCTGCGCTGCGATCGACCGACTTCTCGACATCAGCCGGCTTCGCGCCCTTGCTGGCGAGTCTCAGAGCTTGCTGCTCGAGTGCAGCCGCCGGCAGAGAATGCGAGCGCGCATCGGCAATCGTGGCCAACACATGCTGTGCGACATCGGCAGGCAGAACCTGTCGTAGCCTGTCCGAAGGATCTTTAGCGTTCTGGGCTGACGCAATGGAAGCGAACAGCAGCGTCGCACCAATGACGAACTGCTTCATATTGATGTCTCCGTTAGTGGGACGGGAGCTAAAGGGCCCCTAAGAGTAGACCGCACATAGGGCGGTTCACGTCACTGGCGCGCGCGTTAGGAGGATTAATTCGCGCAACATTGTACGCGCGAGATTTCGCGTTGTCTGTAATCGTCGCGTCAGCTCGCAGCAGGTTCGTAGTTCGCAATCAGCTCGTAGTTCGGAATTCAGTTAGTCCGCAGTCCGCAGCCCCACCAAAAACACAATGGGACTCCGGGCGACTCTCAAGCCCGTAGTCCCACTGTGCTTTCTCTGCCCCGCTTCAGGTGCAGGTGATAATGCCTGGTGTGGTCACACCACTATCGCAGGTCTTGGCCGACTGTGAGTGCGTAGCGGTCGCCGTCCAGCTCGGCGGCGGACCCGCGAGTGTGGTCGCCGTGATGGTGACGTTCTGCGAAGGCGTGAATCCCTGAACCGGCGATGTACTCGTCGCAGTGCCGCTGAAGTATGCGCCCTGATTGTCAGCCGCATACTGCTCTTCGTAAGTGGCGAGGTTGCGGAGGTCAGACTTCATCGCCGCGACGTACGCCTTATCCTTCGTGCTGGCAAACTTCGGAATCGCGATCGCCGCCAGAATGCCGATGATCACGACCACGATCAAAAGCTCGATAAGGGTAAAACCCTTGCGGTTGCGTTGCATAAAAACGGTGCTCCGATAGGTGTTTTTTGAGCAGTTGATGCTCTACCTCAATGACCCCTTTTCAGAGTGCGCTGCAACGCTAAGAAGGCGTTAAGATCGGTACTTGTTCGGGCGATTTTGTCGCCTGCCAATCCGACAGAGAAGTTGGGTCGTGATCCGCGCGATCAACTGTCGCGGATCACGACCCGAGAATGCCTGAATTACTGCGGCTTCGCCGTCTCCAGTTTTGCTCTCCGCCGCGAATTCACGTCGGTGAAAACGGCCAGATTCAGAGCGTAGTTGGTGTTGACCTTGTTATTCCACGCTGCCGCTTCAGCCGCGTGTCCAAGCGCCGCGTGGGCTTCGGCGATCCGGTTCATCACCAATACGTTCGTGGTGTCAGCAGCCATCAAAATTGGCAATGCTTCGGCTGCTTTTCCCCGTTGCGTTAGCTGGTAACCTTCGAGCGCAGCCAGCTCGTCCTTCGGAACCGAGCTTGGATCTTTCGCCGCCATCGCTTTCAGAGTGGCGAGCTCCTGTGCGGCTGGCGCCCAGTGCTTCATCAGGCCGTGCGCCATCGCCGAATAGTAGTGAGCGTTCCACGGCGTACTCGCACCCCCTGCTTCGGCGGCGGCTATTGATTGATGCGCAGCGTTAGCGTTGCCGGCGTTTGCCTGGACCGTAGCGAGCTGCGAGTAGAGCACCGATGTAGTGCGCGCATCGCCCTGCACTTTTGCTTCGGCGAGCGCTGCTTCGATCGACTTTGTTATGGCATCGGCAGGTGCGCCCTGCATTACGTAGGTGCCGATGATCTGACGAATGTAACCAAGCTTCTGCGCCGGAGTCCACGCATTGGCGATCGCCTGATTGAGGTAGGATCTCGCCTGATCGTATTGGCCCTGGAGCGTGGCAACCTCCGCCAGTCCGGCGAACGCTTCGGGGAACCGCGGCGACAGCGTCGTTGCTTGCTTGTAGTGAGCGGCGGCCTCGGCGAAGTTGCCGTTCCACTGCAGAATCTCGGCGTAGGTGTCATGCGGATTGGGCGCGTTCGGTAGCAGCTCGACCTGACGTTTCGCCGCGGCGAGACCGGCAGCACGATCGCCACCCAGAAACTCTCGATACGCGAGCATGTTGTAGCCGATCGGGTACTGTGGATGGTGGGCGACGAAATCGCGCATCGCGGGGAGTGGTGCACCGAAGCCACCAGTCGCCGCAAATCCAAGCAGTGGATCGTTGGGCATCAGCTGCGCCGCCGCGCGGAATAATGCGTTGGAAGCGTCGGTGTGACCGAGCGTCGCTTCGCGATACGCGGCAGCGAGAATGAGCTCGTTGTTGGTACCCCGCGCGGCGTCAGCAACACCACGGGCGAGCTCGGTATTCACCTGATCCGGCTTCAGCTCACCGGTCGTACCAACATAAAGGACGCGGGCCAGTCCGAAATTCGGATCCGCGGTCATCGCAGCCTTGAAGTGAGCCGCCGCTGATTCGAACGAGATGTTCCCGTAGTCGCTCATGCCGGCGCGGAATTCAGCGGCCGCTGCGGCATTGGCGGTACTGAGCTTGAGGGAAGTGTCGACCTGCGCGCGGGCAGCAAACGGCGTGATGCTGAGAAGTGCGACTGCCGCGACAAGTCGGGTGGAGCGCGTACGCATTGGTCCTCCTTGGGTGGGATTTGGAGGCGGCCGAATCAGGTCGGCCGGAGCCAGACTAAATAGTTCTCGACATCGAAAACCCGCAAGACCAACCGAACTTGTGCCGACAGGACCGCACCTGACGCCTCTCTGACGCAGCCGGAGATATTGCTGCGACTCCATCGCCGAGGGCGAAAATGAGGGCGACGATGACGCGTCAACTGATCGCGGGAATTGTATTTGTGAGCCTGTTGACAGCAATCGGTTGTTCAGGGACGCACGCTCGCCGGAGACTCTCTCACGCGGCGAGGCCGTCCAACACTGCGAGCATGGATTCGATCTGGGAGTTTCGATCGATCCACAGCGTTGGCAAAGCGTTCGATCCGATCGAGGCCTGGTAGACCGAATCTGAAAGATTCCGGCAGTCGTTCACCGTCCAAAAACGATCACTCCCCGTAAACGCAGTGACCCGACGGCGGCATGGGGGAGTCTTCCTCCTGTGGGCGAGAATTACGCCCGCAGCCGCTTTGCGTGTACGTCGCGGCCTAATCGAACCGGAGGAAAACAATGATTGGAAGATTCATACAGAACATCAAAGCGCTCGCCGCGGTTGTTGCGATTGGTGCGCTGGCGGCGTGCTCGAGCGATTTGACGGGTGGGAATAGACATCCCGTCCAACTGTCGTTCATCAGCAACTCTGCGTCAGCGCCGGTAACGGGCATTCGTATTTCGCCCGATATGACGGTCGGCGCGACAGGCGATCTGGTGCTCACGAAAGTGCAGGTGGTGCTCGACAAGATAGAGCTCGATCGTAGCGGCACTTCAAGCTGCGTGGCCGAGATAGAGAATTCGGGTGACGATCACGCCCAAGTGGGCGAGGAATGCGAGGATGTTTCGCGCGATCCGGTGCTAATCGACATTCCGGTCGACGGTACACTTCATGGCCTGCTGAACGTCCCGCTGAGCGAAGGGACTTACGCGGAGCTGGAGGCGAAACTTGAGCCCGCCCCCGCCGAGGCGACGACGTTCAACACCACGAATCCGGATATGGTTGGCAAAAGCGTTCGGGTCGAAGGCACGTTCAAGGGAACGGCATTCGTATTCACTTCGTCGGTGCGCAGAAGTCTGGAGATGACATTCGATCCGCCGCTGGTCATCGATGCGACGACGAAGAACGCGACGGTAAGTCTCGATATTGGCAAGTGGTTCCTTGATTCATCCGGCAACGTCATCGATCCGACGACGGCGACTGAGGGCAGTGCTGCTCGTCAGCAGATCGAAGACAACATCGCGCGCGCGTTCCACGCGTTCGAGGATGAGCACGAGTCGGGAATCGATGATCATAGTGGACACGATGGTTGATCTGGTTGAACTTGTTCGATGAAACGGGGGCAGCGAGAGCTGCCCCCGTTTTTTCATTGCGAGCTTGACCCGTGAAGGCACGCGCGCGATTGTAACGCGACGCCGTCTGCCATTTACTGATCGCCGGTGACCAACATGAGATTCCGACTCACCTCGCCCGCCCGGGCGGTAATTCTCTCCATTTGGGTTCTCCTCAGTCCGCGGATAGTCACAACCCAGACTCCGACGGCGAAGGATTACCGGCAGCGATTCGTCGCGCTCGCCGCCGCGCCAGGACTGAGCGACAGCGCGCGATTCCAGGCGCTGCTCGCTCTCGATTGGGAGTACACCAACGTCATGTACCCTGAGTATGCGACGTACACCGGCTACCCCGGGCAGAACGATCGCTGGACGGATCTCTCGATCGGCGCCATCAACGAGCGACGTGCGACCGCGCGCAGCGAGCACGATGCGTTGCGTGCCATCAACCGCACGCGATTGAACGCCGCCGACCAACTGAGCTACGACATCTTCAAGCGCCAGGGTGAGGAATTCATCGAAGGACTGCGATTCCCGTCGGAACTGTTGCAGGTCAGTCAGCGCGATGGACCGCAGTACGCAGCTTCGACACTGGGCGCAATGCCGGCGACGAGGGTGAAGGAGTACGGCGACATCATCGCACGTTTGCGTGGACTCCCCGCCGTCGTCGATCAGACGATTGCATTGCTCGACAGCGGATTGAAGCGTGGCGTGACGCCGCCGCGCATCACGCTGCGCGACGTGCCGGCGCAAGTTGCGAATCTGATTCCTGAGGATCCGCTCAAGAGCGCACTGCTCGCCCCGTTCAGGCAGTTCCCAGTCGGCATTCTCGAAGCCGACAGGACGCGACTACGCGCCGATGCAGTGCGGGCGTACAACGAGTTGGATCGACCTGCATTTCAGCGTCTGCAACGCTACCTCGTCGACGCGTACCTCCCGCGCGCTCGAGAAAGTATCAGCATGAGCGCGCTACCAGACGGAGCCGCGTGGTACGCGTACAACGTCAAGGTTCAAACCACAACCACGCGCACCCCTCAGCAGATCCACGAGCTCGGGTTGTCAGAGGTGAAACGCATCCGCGCCGAGATGGACAGCCTGATTCGCTCGACTGGATTCACTGGAGATTTCGCGGCGTTCACCAACATGCTGCGTACAGAGCCGCGGTTCTTCTATACTGATTCAGCGGCGCTGGTGCGGGCGTACCGCGACATCACCAAGCGTATCGATCCGGAGCTGCCGAAACTGTTCGGCCGCCTGCCGCGACTCACATACGGTGTGTCGACCATTCCCTCCTACGCCGCGCCGTCGCAGACGACGGCCTACTATCAGCCGGGTGCGCCCGCCGCTCATCGCGCCGGTCAGTTCTTCGTCAACACTTACAAGCTGGACAGCCGGCCGATCTGGGAGATGGAAGTTCTCACCACGCACGAAGCGGTGCCGGGTCATCATCTGCAAATCGCCATCGCGCAGGAGCTGGAAGGCGTTCCCGATTTCCGACGCTACGGCGGGTACACGGCCTTCGTCGAAGGCTGGGGATTGTACTCGGAGAGCCTCGGCCCCGAGCTTGGACTGTACAAGGATCCGTACTCGAAGTTCGGTCAGCTGACGTACGAGATGTGGCGAGCGATCCGGCTCGTGATCGATACCGGCATTCATTCACTCGGCTGGTCCCGACAACAGGCGATCGACTACTTCAAGACCAACAGTGCCAAGACGGAGCAGGACATCGTCCAGGAGGTCGATCGCTATATCGTAATGCCGGCGCAAGCGCTGGCCTACAAGAGCGGTGAGCTGGAGATCAAGGCGCTGCGCAAGTACGCCGAGCAGGAGCTTGGATCGCGGTTCGACATCCGGGCGTTCCATGATCAGGTTCTTAGCCAGGGCGCGCTGCCGCTCGACGTTCTCGATACCAGAGTTCGCGTCTGGGTAGCTGCACAACACTAGCGCCCGGCCTGAACCTGACGCCGGCATGACATCATCACGAGTACTTTACAAAACCGGCACGCGCTCGCTGACGATTCGTGACCGCCTCCGACGAGCATGCTGACGACGAGACGCCACCTGTGGCCGCCTCTCGCGTCAACATCCACCCGGAGACTCCATGCGACACCACAAACCCGCTCACACCGCGGCCCTCTTGCTCGCGGCCGGTGCTCTCTACGCACTCACCGCCTGTTCTTCGGACGCCGTCACGCGTCCATCCGCGCCCGGCGCGGCGAGCTCCTCGCGAGGCAGCAATGACGCCGACGCGAGCGAAGCGTCCGACGATCCGAAAGATGAGGGTGAAGGGCTCCGTCGGCTGAAGCATATCGTAGTGATCTACCTGGAGAATCACAGCTTCGACAATCTTTACGGAGAATTCCCGGGAGCAAACGGACTCTCTCGCGCTCCTGCGGCTCAATCGACGCAGCTGGATCTGGCCGGCAACCCGTTCAGTGTTTTGCCGACGCCCCCGGGCGGTGCGTTCCCGAGCAATCTTCCCAACGCGCCGTTCAACATCGAGCAGTTCGTCCCGATCGGCTCCAATACGCCCGACCTCGTCCATCGGTACTATCAGGAACAAGCCCAGATCAACACCGGCAGGATGAACAAATTCGCCGCGATCAGTGATGCGAAGGGACTCGTAATGGGCTTCTACCATACGATGAACCTTCCGCTGGCGGCCGAGGCGGCGAACAACACGCTCTGCGACAACTTCTTTCACAGTGCCTTTGGCGGATCGTTCCTCAACCACATCTTCCTGATCTCGACTCAGGCGCCGCCTTTCCCGAACGCGCCCCAATCGATCCGCGCGCAGCTCGATCAGAACGGCAACCTGATAAAGGATGGCCCCGTCACTCCGGACGGTTACGCGGTCAACACCTCGTTTACTGTCAACAAGCCTCACCCGGCGACGACGCCGGCGGCCAATCTGGTTCCCAATCAGACTTTTCCGACGATCGGAGATCGCCTGACAGACCGAGGAGTGTCGTGGGCGTGGTACTCAGGTGGTTGGAATGACGCGCTCGCTGGTCATCCGGATCCGTTGTTTCAGTTTCACCACCAGCCGTTCGCGTACTTCGCGAACTTCGCCGATGGCACGGCGGCCAAGAAGAATCACCTGAAGGACGAGACCGAATTCATCGCCGCGGCGCGCGCCGGCAAGTTGCCAGCCGTTTCCTTCGTGAAGCCACTTGGCGAAGTGAATGAGCACCCCGGTTACACGAACGTGCGCAGTGGTGAGGATCACGTCGTCAGTCTTCTTCAGGCGCTGCGCTCGAGCCCGCACTGGAAGCATACCGCCGTGATCATCACCTACGACGAGAACGGTGGATTCTGGGATCACGTCGCGCCGCCCGTCAGAGATAAGTGGGGCCCGGGATCACGAGTGCCGGCGCTCGTCATCTCGCCATTGGCCAGGCATGGGTTCGTCGATCACACTCAGTACGACACGAGCTCGATCCTGGCGTTGATCGAGCATCGCTGGGAGCTTGCGCCCCTGACCGGCCGGGACGCCGATGCCAACGACATGGAAGGAGCTTTCGATTTTGGGCAGGGGGTGAACGCGGGCCGTTGACCTTCGCTGTAATCCGCCGGAATAGCTCGGAGCTACAAAGCTGTCAAAGCTTGTAGCTCCCTGCTTTAGTTTTGTGGTGGGCCGTGAGCGTCATGATCTACGGCCCGTCTTGATATCAGGCCTCAGCCTCACCGCTTCCCTCAGATAGACGTGGGTGTCGAGTTTCCGTGGTGCCCGCAGCTCCACCTCGAGCAACGTCCTCAAGCAGCGCGGCATTGAACCCGGCACCGGAATCTCACTGGCGCAGAGTAGCGGTATGTCAACCCAGCCCATCTCGCGCGCGGCCAGAGCGGGAAACGCCGAGGTCAAATCCGGGGTTACGGTGAACCAGACGCTGATGATCTCGTCGAGCTCGAGCCAATTGCGCTCGACGATTTCCTCCAACAGCTCGCGCGTCGCGTCGGCGATGTGCTGCGGGTCATCCATCTCGACGGACGTCGCTCCGCGGATAGCGTGCGTCCGTCGCCACAACCGCGCACGATCCGAAACGACGGCGACGAAGCGCGTGTGGTTGTCGCGGGTGTCCTGAATTCCTTCTTCCAGGACTGCCAGTCCGTACCGATCGCCCGCCGCGCGACTGGCGATCGCGCCGCGTGACGGATCACCGAGCTCGGCGACCTCACGGGCGGCGCCGGCGGTGTCGAATGATTTGCCGGGCTTGATCCAGCTGTGCTGCTCGAAGAATCGACTGCATTGGGCGAGCGCGACGGGATGACTGGACGCGCTGCGCAATCCCTCCAGCGTCGCACCCTTTGGTGCGAGCAGACAGTGGCGCACCGGCACCAAGGTCTCGCCGACGGATCTGAGATGCGAATGTGCAGACAGAGCTTGCCACCCCGCCTCCACCCTTCCAACGATCGAGTTCTCGACGGGAATCACGCAGGCGTCTGCTTCGCCCGCTTCGACGGCGCGCACGGCAGCGGTGAAAGTGGGAAACGGAAGGTGCTCCACCGGATGCCGCCAGATCTGGGCAATGGCCGACTCGGCGTAGGCGCCCCGATCGCCCTGGAAAGCGATGCGCATCGGCAGGTCGCGCGCGTGTAGGTCGCCGTTCGTTTTCGGCTTGCTCATGCCAACGGTTTTTTCTTTCAACATGGTATCCCACGAAAAAAAAGGTGAAGGCGGTCGGTGCGCTCGCAGCGGGGTGGGGCAAACAAAAAGGCCCCCGCGCTGCGGAGGCCGAGTGTCGGTGCGAGTATGACTCTATCCTGCTATGCGCGCGACGTCGACCTCCGAGTTCTGCAGAACCCGTAGTAAAAGCTCGCGGCAAAATAGAAAGTGGTCACCAGGCAACTATAGGGTCGCGCCCGGCATTGGTCAAGCCAGACGTGAAACCCCGATTGCAAACAACACGTAAAAAGGCTTTACCGCCTCCAGAACCCCCGCCATCTTCGACCTATGCAGCCCGGCCTCGTCCTCGCCGCCGCTGCCGCCATCATCTACAGCGGCCGCGACAACCAGCTCAACGTCCGTGTCCCCCGCATCGAGGCTGACGTCACTGTCGACGGGGCGCTGACGGAACCGGTGTGGCAGCAGGCTGCGGTCCTGACCGGATTCTCCGAGTTCTCCCCACACGACGGGATTCCCGCCGCGGATTCGACGCAAGTGCTCGTCTGGTACTCGCCGACGGCGATCTACTTCGGTATCCGCGCTTTCGAGGCGCATGGTGGAGTGCACGCCACACTCGCCGATCGCGACAAGATCTCCGCCGACGACAATGTCCAGATACTGCTCGGCACCTTCCACGATCATCGCCAGGCGTACGTGTTCGCCGTCAATCCACTCGGTGTGCAGATGGATGGAACGATCGTGGAGCAGGGACAAGTGCTCACCGGAACGTGGACGCCGACGCTTTCGGGAAGAGTCGCGCCCGATCTGAGTCAGGATTTCGTCTTCACCTCGAAGGGGCGGCTGACCGATTACGGCTACGAAGTCGAGGTCAGGATTCCGCTCAAGAGCCTCAAGTATCAGTCGGGGGACGTCCAGAGCTGGGACTTGAATATCGTGCGCGAAGTGCAGCACTCCGGACACGAGGATTCGTGGGTGCCGGCGAAACGCGCCAACACATCGTTCCTCTCGCAGTCGGGATCGCTCGATGGACTGACCGGTCTCTCGCGTGGGCTCGTGCTGGACGTGAATCCATCGGTGACACAGAAGGTCACCGGCGCACGAAGTGCGAGCGGTTGGAATTATGATCGGGGCTCACCACAGTTTGGTGGTAGAGTGCAGTGGGGAATCACCAGCACTCTTACCCTCAACGCGGCGGTGAATCCCGATTTCGCGGAAGTCGAGTCCGACGCAGGTCAGTTCGTCATCGATCCGCGCCAGGCGTTGTTCTTTCCGGAGAAGCGGCCCTTCTTCCTCGAAGGGCTCGACGCGTTCAACACTCCGCACACTCTGATCTACACCCGTCGCATCGTGCAGCCCGACGCGGCGCTCAAGATGACTGGAAAGGTTGCAGGCACTAGCCTCGGCCTGTTGTCGGCAGCGGACGACCGCAGCCTGTCGCCGTCCGGTCGTGAGCGAGCGTTCTACAACATCGTGCGCGCGCAGCGAGACCTCGGCGGGCAGTCGCGAATCGGCATCGCTTACACCGACCGCGTGCTCGGCAACGATTACAATCGCCTTGCCGATGTCGATGGCCGCATCGTCTTCGGCGATGTCTACAGCGCTTCGTTTCAGGGCGCGAAAAGTTTCGACCGAACCTCAGGCGGGACGCTCAACGCGCCGCTGTGGGAAGGAATATTTGCCCGTAACGGCAAACAATTCGGGCTGCGCTACCTGTTCAACGGGATCGGCGATGACTTCCGTGCCAGGAGCGGATTCATCTCGCGGCCGGGAGTCGTCCGGGCGGATGTCGATCATCGGGCGACTTGGTTTGGCGAGCGTGGCGCGCTGCTCGAGACACTGACCGGTGATTTCGCGCTCGACGATCAGTGGCAGTACTCGCATTTCATGCGTCACGGCGACGCACAGGACAAGAAGATCCACTGGAGCGCCAACGCGGGGCTGCGGGGGGGCTGGAACATCGGCGCCGGCTTTTATCTGGAGACGTTCGGTTTCGATCAGGCGCTGTACGCGAACTATCAGATCCTGACGCCGACGGGCGCGACGATCCCGTTTGCCGGGCGGCCGCGCATCACCAATCATGATTACGTGTTCACGCTGTCGACGCCGCAGTGGAAGACGTTCAACGGCAGTCTGCTTTATGTAGGCGGACAGGACGAGAACTTCTTCGAGTGGGCGCAGGCGGACATCGACCTGATTCAGCTGGCGATGAGTTTCAGGCCGAGCGATCGCGCGCGGGTCGAAGGGACGTTCGCCTATCAGGATTACTGGCGGCGCAGCGACGGGAGCCTCGTCGGCCGCAACATGATTCCGCGGGTGAAGCTCGAGTACCAGATCACACGCGCCATCTTCATGCGCCTCGTCGGCGAGTACGATCTCAGTGAGCACGACGATCTGCGCGACGAGATGAGGACGAACTATCCTCTCATCATCGACGGTCAGCCGGCCACGGCGGTGCGCTCGCGCTCACTGCACGGCGACTATCTCTTCTCCTACCAGCCGACGCCGGGAACGGTCGTATTCCTCGGCTATGGAAGTCGCGCCGATGGAGATCCGGATCCGACGCAGCGGTTCAACTGGCAGCCGCTGCGTCGCGCGTCGGATTACTTCTTCGCGAAGTGTAGTTACCTGCTGAGGCTTTAGCGTCCTGACGCTGGTCGCGGCAATCGCACGCCACGACCAGCGTTTGGTCAGCTAAAACCCGTATCGTATCCCGACCTGTATCTGCCGCGGATCGCCAAGACCGTTGCGGATCGTCCCGTCAAAGTTGAAAAGCAACGACGTGGATGACGGATCGCGGAAGTTGTCGCGATTCAGAACGTTGAACACTTCGGCGATCGCCTCTACCTGCCCGCGCCCAGTGGTGCGGAACGGACGCGAAAGACGGATGTCCCAGCTCGCTAAAGCGTTGTCGCGCCTGATCGTGTTGCGCAGCAGGATGCTTCCGTTCGGACAGATCCTGTCTGTCGGGGATGTCGCACGCTCACCTGTTCCACGATTATTGGCTCCGCACTTCTCCGACGTCGGCTGCGCCGAATACCAGCTGAAGCGATTGTTGGCGTAGATCTCGAACGGGAATTTGTAGAGCGCCCACAGATTCAACCGGTGGCGCTGATCGCGCTCACTGTAGTTATACTCGCGATCGAGGCGATCAGCTCTCGCGTAACGGAAGCTGAACGGATCGCGCTCGTTGTCGTCGTCCGACTTGTCGACCGCAAGCGTGTAGTTCGCCTGATACTGAAAATCCGGATCAGCCATTCTGCTCAGCGCGAACGTCACTCCGTTGTAGCGCGACTTCGCGGAGCTCTCGACAGTGGTAAGAGTGCTGACGCCGTTGGCGGTACCATTGAGTCCGCTCAGCCACGGCTGTCCAAACACCGCGTCGTTGCGATTGATGAAACGGGTGAGATGATCGGTCGCCGCATAGATGTAGCTCACCGACGCCGCCACCTGGCTGAGAATTTCCTTCTCGTAGGCGACCGATGCGCTGAAGGTGCGGGGATTCTCGAAATTCTTGTCGAAGACGAAAATGTCGGGTCGGAACGGAGCACCAGCGGGCGCCGGCAACAACGTGTTGTAATTCGGCGGCGGGCCGAGGACTCCAATCAGTGCGCTATTGCGGAAGATCGTCTGGCCAATCGAGCCGTTGGTGCTGCGAGTGCTGGCGAGATTGAGGCCTGGAATGCGCGCGTAGTATAGTCCGGCGCTGGCGCGTACCAGATCTCTTCCGTTTCCGTTCACGTCCCAGGCGATGCCGAGCCGCGGCTGAAACATCTTCCAATCCGATGGAATCTTGCCATCGGATGGGAAGCTGTAGGTGCCTGTACTGTTCGTTACTGTCTTGCCGATAAAGCCGGAGAAGAACACCTGCGCCGGCGGCGTGATCGGATCAGGCTCCTTCTGTCCTTCCCAACGCAGTCCGTAGTTCACGGTGAGATTCGGCGAGGCTTTCCAGCTGTCCTGGATGAAGCCGGAGATATCATGCTGCGGAATGTTCTGTGTGCCCGCCGCTTCCACGGAACGACCGCCGACACCAGCCTGCTGCAGATATAACAGCACCGGTCCCGAGATCGATGTACCGGCCGGACAAGTGCCAGTGGTGGTGGTGATTACCAGCACGCCGGCCGGGCTGCTGCACTCGACGTAGTTGTTACCGAACTGCACGTAGTTCTCGAATCCCGTCACCGAGTTGAAGATGAAGCGCCCGTTGGCGAAGCCGATGAATGTCTGCGTCTCGGCGGTGCGGTTCCACTCGAACCCGGTCTTTATCAAGTGATTGCCGCGGATCAGCGAGATGTTGTCGAGCACCTGGATCCGTGTATCGTGTGCCTTGATCGGAATGAAGAACGGCATGCCGAATCTGAATCCGTTGGCGAAATCCATTCCCGTATCGGAGAACGGCCGGTTCTGTCCGGTTATCTGGGGACCCTGATACGGACGCGGCCTGTCCTCGCGCGCAAGCTGGAATCGGAACTCGTTGTCGATGTTGTTGGTGAGATTCGAGATCAGGCTGCCGTTGATCGCGTTGGAGTAATCCTTCTCGATTGCGTTCGAGCTGCGTGCCCACGTATCGACGTCGAAGGTGCCGTTGTTCTGTCGCGAGTTGGTGAAGTTGTATTTGAGTGAGGCGATGTTGATCGGGTTGATGCGCCAATCCAGCTTTACCATGGCGACCTGTGCATCGTTGGTGCGCTGGATGGATCCGAAATCATCGGCCAGCACGCCACCGAACGCAGTGGCGAGGTAGGTCTTGAGCGAATCAAAAGCGGGACTCGCGGGTCTGCTCTTCTGCTTGACCTCGGTGTAAACCTGCTGATCGTAAGCAGCGAAATAGAAGAACTTGTCCTTCACGATCGGTCCGCCGAGCGTCACTCCGAACTGGTGCTGCTGGAAATCGGGCTTGAGCGTAAGGTTCGCGTGCGATGCGTCGGAGGAGAGCGCGCCGTCCTTGCCGAAGTAATGGAAAGTTCCATGCAAGTCGTTGGTGCCGCTCTTGGTGATCACGTTCACGAATCCGCCGCTCGACCGCCCGAACTCGGCGTTGGCGCCCTGAGCGGTGACCACCATCTCGCGAACCGCATCGAGATTGAAGGTGAAGGGAGGACGCTGACCGCCCCGCTGCTCACCAAAGAATGGATTGTTGAAATCGGCGCCGTCCACCGAGACGTTGTTGTGAATTCCGCGCTGTCCGCCGACACTGATCACGTCTCCGTCCGGCCCCTGAGTGATGGCGACGTTCGGCGTGAGCAGAGTGAGATTCAGGTAGTTGCGCCCGTTGTTAGGCAACGCGCTTACTACAGTTGCGGGCAATCGTGTCGCCTCGGCGGTTTTGGTGGCTTCGACTGCCGTCTGACCGACGACGGTGACTCCAGCCAGCGTCGTCACAGCTTTGGCCATTACCAAAGGGACTTCGACAGTCTGGCCGACGTTCACGATGATGTTGGATTTGTTGTCGGGGATGTAGCCGACGGCACGCGCACTCACTTGGTAATTACCCAGGGGAACCAGGGTCGCCACGAAGATTCCCTGATCGGTCGATTTGATGCTGCGCGTGAAGTTGGTTTCGGTATTTCTGATGGTGACGACGGCTGAGAGGGCACGACCACTCGAGTCGGTCGTGGTGCCGCGCAGAACACCGGTCGTGGCCTGCGCCTGTGCAGACGCCAGTGATGGAGAGAGGAGAGCTGTTAGTGCCGCGACCAGGAATAGGAAGGATCGCAACGTTGAAGGTGAGACAGCGCGCCGGTTCATGCAGGGAATCTCCGCTGAAGGTGGCTTGGTCTCGAGACTTTTGCAGTCTCTTTTTTGGTCGCTCTAACGTAACCGCAATTCGTCCGCGGAGCGAGAAGGTTCAAAGCGTCTCTAGACGTGTCCCATGGATGCCTGACGCAAGTGTTTCGCGATAGCGCGCGCTGAATCGAGGGGACTCTGATTTGTGGTATCGATGACCAGCTCGGGCTTGGGCATCTTCGGCTTGTCGAAAGTGCCCGCCTCGTCGAGTTTCCTGTACTTGTAGACATCGCGCAACTTGCCGAAGCGTGCGCGCGGTTCCGACGAGATCCGCTTCTCCAGCTCCTTGTCTGTACATTGTAGCTCGATGAAGTGAAGAGTTCCCATCCCCGCTATAACACGCTTTTGCAGTGCTGGAATGAAGTGGTCGGTAACCGTTGCTTCGGGCGCGAAAGTCATGATGACCCCGCTCACCTTGGCTCGGAGCGCGGCTTCGATCGAGGTGTGCCAGAGCGCTTCGCGCAGCGCAACAAACGCCGGAGTTCCGAACGGGAAGAGCGATGTCACGAGATCCACAACGGCGTGGTTGTGCAGCAGGCGGTAGCCTAGCTCAGCGGTCAGATGTTCGCCGACGGTGAGCTTGCCGACACCGGGACGGCCGTATAGAAAAATGACTTGCGTCGGCATCGCCCCATAATGACAACAACCGCAAGCGCGTACCAGAGATTGCTACCATCTTATGGTTACCACATTTGTCTGGAGGTCACGTGGACGACGAAACCCCCGATAATCGGAAGATCGATCCCGAAGACGAGAGCGCTCCCCGCTGGGTCAAGGTGATTGGGGTTGTTGCGCTTCTCCTGGTTCTAATCGTTGTCGTTATCCATCTCTCCGGTGGTGGCTTTCACGGCCATTCACTCCAATGATGTTCACCCAGGGCGTCCGCAAGCTCGGGCTGACTGCACATGTCAGTTGTTCAGTCGGATGGTTCGGATCTATTGCTGCCTTCCTGGCGCTCGCAATCTCAGGTCTCACCAGTGCGGATGCTCAGACAGTCCGAGCCGCGTATCTCGCGATGGACTTGATTGGATGGTTCGTCATCGTCCCATTGTGTTTCGGTTCATTGCTCACCGGATTGGCTCAGTCGCTCGGGACACACTGGGGACTGTTCCGTCATTACTGGGTTTTGCTGAAACTCCTGATAACCGTCCTTGCCACACTGCTCCTGCTCGTTCACATGCAGCCGGTTGGTCACTTAGCGCGTGTCGTGGCGGAGAGGACTCTGGCAGGGGGCGAGATGGCTGGTCTACGCATCCAGCTTATCGCTGACGCGGCAGCAGCTTTGGTAGCGCTCCTCATCAACGCGACACTTTCTGTCTACAAGCCACGGGGCAGAACGCCATACGGCTGGCGAAAGCGGCGCGAGGAGCTCATGACCAGCCGACGACGCACCGCCATCTAGCTGCCGCGAACCACTCGAATTCGATGGCGCCCGTAATTAGACTGCGATTGTGACGGTTCGCCGAGTCGCCGGTCTCGTTCTGTGGTCGCTCATGCTCCAGCTCAGCGTTAGAGCAAGCGATCTCGTTTGCGCGAAACACGATGGAGGGTCATCGTCTAACGCTGCGATGGGTGCTGCTCAACATCATGGCATGGCGATGCCTGCAGGGGGCGAGCAGCAAGCCACAGCCGAACAGAAGTCGTGCGAGATTCCTGCAACCAGAGACTGCTGCCAGACAGCAGCGTCGTGTGCCGTGACCTTCGGGCTCGGCGCGGGCGTCTCCTCCAATGCCTCTCCTGAAAACCATCATCGTGCATTGCCGCTAAGGGCGGATGCCCCAGCCTCGCTCGTCAGCTCTCCGGAAACTCCGCCTCCCAGGTTCTAGCCCCTACAGATCAAGCACTCGCGATCCACAGATGGCATACAGCCGTCTGGGGTGTTGACCGTCGTGCGTGGACGAATATCGCGCGCGTCCGTCGGGGCATTTCAACCTGGGATAGATAGATGCATCGAACGACAATCATGGCGCTTGCCGCCGTATTCATATTGTGTCCGCCACTGAGCGCGGGCGCGCAACAGGACACTACGCATAGGGGAATGCCGGGCGTGAAGATGCCTGCGCCCAAGAAGCCTCATCAGAAAACAAAACCGAAAGTGAAGGTCGGGGCGACGAAGAAGACTTCAGGCACAACTGCGCGAAGCAAGCCTCCGGCAACATCCAGTAGCAATAAAGCGGTGCAAATGGCGATGCCCGACACCGCGCACAAGCATATGACGGATAGCGCACGAGTCCAGCCACACGACACATCTCATGTGGCGATGCCGAAGATGGCAGACACGTTGGGTATGGCCATGTCGATGGAAGGTCCGCTCGGGATTTCCATGGAGCGGATGGGGTCGGGCACGACGTGGATTCCTGACGCCGTCATTCTGCCTTCGCGTCATTTCATGAAGGGGAAATGGAGCCTAATGCTCCACGGGTTTGCTTTCGCACAGTACGACAGGCAGGGAGGACCGACAGGGCGCGGTCAGTTCGGAAGTCTGAACTGGGCGATGATCATGGCCGATCGCCCTCTGGTGGGCGGGCGATTTCAGCTGCGCTTCATGCCGAGCCTCGACCCGGCAACCGTAGGAAAGTGCGGCTATCCACTCCTGCTACAATCGGGCGAGGCATGCAACGGCCGACCACTCGTCGATCGACAGCATCCGCACGATCTCTTCATGGAGCTAGGTGCATTCTACGAGCGCGAGTTGACATCTAGAGTTGCGATGCTTTTGTACGCTGCCCCGGCAGGGGAACCGGCACTGGGTCCCGTGGCGTTCATGCACCGACCGTCAGCAATGGATATCCCGTTCGCCCCCCTCGGCCACCATTGGCAGGATGCGACGCATATCAGCTTCGGTGTCGTTACGACGGGCATCTACACTCGAACCGTTCGTTTGGAAGCGTCCGCCTTCAACGGCATCGAGCCAAACGACAAGCGTTGGGACTTCGACCCGATCAAGCTCAACTCGTACTCGACTCGTCTGACGGTCAATCCTGACAAGAGCTGGAGCCTCACTGCTGGTTATGGAACTATTCTCGAGCCGGAGGCGGGGAATCCGAACGCAAAGATTCATCGGGCTGTCGCGTCGGCGATGAACGGTAGATCTCTCGGAGATGATGCCCAATGGGCATCTACATTCATTTATGGCGCGAACAAGGAAACCGGGTGGTCGCAGAGCGTGTTGTTCGAATCGGAGGCAGTGCTCGACCGCAGCAATACTATCTTCGGTCGAGCGGAGCTCGTCCAGAAAAGCGCTGCTGACTTGTCGCTGACCGGTTTTGTCTCTGATCGGCTATTCAATGTCGGCAGCGCATCAATTGGCTACATTCGCGAGTTTCTGAGAGGTTGCGGCGCGACGATAGGTTTTGGCGGGAGTGGTACGGTGAACTTTGTGCCCGGTGCGCTGACGTCGGCGTACGGCTCGCGAGCCCCGCTCGGAGCAATGGTCTTTCTGCGACTGCGTGCATATCACTCACCGCACAGGGCCATGCAAATGAACGCACCCATGCCGCACGGAGCATCCATGAACATTCTCCGACAAGGAGCTCGAGATGAGAAATAATTCGCGCCAGGTCGCACTCATCGCCCTTGCCGCGTTATTGTTTGCGGCGACCGGCGTTGCCCAAGCGGCGCCTTCCGACTCGACAGATGTCTCGCACGTCGTGTCCAGGTTTCATGCTGCACTTGCCTCGGGCGACAGCGCGGGTGCGCTCGTGCTGCTCGCCCCGGACGCGCTGATAATCGAATCAGGTACGGTAGAAACGCGAGCGCAATATCGGTCTCACCATCTTCCGGCTGACATCGAGTTTGCGCGCGCCGTTCCAAACACCAACACCGTTATCCGCGTTGCCGTCGATGGTCGAACAGCGTGGGTCACATCGGCCAGTGCCTCCCGCGGTCAGTTCGAGACGCGACAGATCGACTCGGTTGGCGCAGAGCTCATGGTTCTGACCAAGCGAGGAAAGGTTTGGCGTATTGCGGCCGTCCACTGGTCTTCGCGAAGGCGGTAACCCCGAATATGGATCACCAATATCACGCGCAGATGGAGCACGACGCACATTCGCAAATGGACAACGGTGCCCATGCCGCGCATGACAAGCACGCCGGCCACAGCGTGGCGATGTTCCGCGACAAGTTCTGGTGGTCGGTCGCTCTGACCGTCCCAACCGTCATTTGGTCGCCGACGGTGCAGCAGTTGCTCGGCTTCCACGCGCCAGCGTTCCCGGGATCGACGTACATCCCGGCGGTTTTCGGGACGATTCTGTTTTTCTACGGAGGAACTGTTTTCCTCCGTGGCGCTGTCCGCGAGATCAAAGATCGGCTGCCGGGAATGATGACGCTGATCTCGCTCGCCATCACCGTGGCGTTCGTGTTCAGCCTCGCGGTCACGTTTGGCGTTCCGGGAATGGATCTGTGGTGGGAGCTCTCGACGCTCATCACCATCATGATCCTCGGCCACTGGATCGAGATGCGCTCGGTCATGCAGGCGCAGGGGGCACTACAGGAACTGGCCAAGCTCGTTCCCGATATGGCGACACGGGTGACGGGCGAGACTTTGGAAGACGTGCCGGTCAGCGAGCTGCACGAACGCGATTTGGTTCTGATTCGCCCGGGCGGCGGTATCCCCGCCGATGGCGTTGTGCGCGAAGGGACCAGTGCGGTGAACGAAGCGATGATCACCGGCGAGTCCCGTCCGGTGGAGAAGAAGCCGGGAGACAAAGTCATTGCCGGAACGGTGAACAGCGCCGGGTCATTGCGAGTCGAGGTGACCGCCACGGGAGAGAAAACGGCGCTGGCGGGCATCATGCGCCTCGTCGCTCAGGCACAGACGTCACGCTCCCGCGCCCAGGCGCTGGCCGATCGGGCGGCATTCTTTCTCACCGTAGTTGCGATCGTCGTCGCCGTTCTGACACTGATCGGTTGGCTCATAGCCGGCGCTCCAATCGTATTCGCGGTTGAGCGTGTCGTAACGGTGCTGGTGATTGCCTGTCCCCACGCATTGGGTTTGGCAATTCCTCTGGTAATCGCAATCTCGACCACGCTCGGCGCGCGATCGGGGCTTCTCTTTCGCGACCAGCGAGGGCTGGAAGAAGCGAGGAACCTCAACGCAGTCGTCTTCGACAAGACCGGCACTCTCACCCTGGGGGAGTTCCGAGTGGTAGAGATCATAACTTCGTCCGGAGTCTCGCCTGATGACGCGCTGAGACTGGCCGCGTCGGTCGAACGAGACTCAGAGCACACGATCGCCCAGGGCGTGGTGAAGAGCGCAGAGGAACGCGGGTTGTCGCTGGCGCGGGGGGAACAGTTTCAGTCGAAACCGGGTGAAGGGGCGCAGGCGACTGTCGAAGGGCGGCAGCTTATCATCGGCGGTCCCGCCTTGCTGCGCCGACTTGGCATCGCACTTGGTCCGGATCTCCAGAAAGCGATGGATAAGGCGGCGCAGAATGCACAGACTGCAATCACGCTCGTCGACGGGAAATCGCCGCTCGCCGTGCTGACAGTGGCTGACGCAATCCGCCCCGAGTCGCACGAAGCCATACAGAGGCTGCACGAGCAGAAGATTCAGGTGATCATGATGACGGGAGACGCCAAGTCAGTAGCGGATGCAGTCGGCAAAGAGCTGGCAGTCGACACGGTACTCGCCGAAGTATCTCCCGAGCAGAAAGCATCGAAGGTGAAAGAGCTGCGTGACTCAGGAAAGCGCGTCGCCATGGTTGGCGATGGCGTCAACGATGCGCCGGCTCTTTTGACTGCGGATGTGGGCATCGCGATCGGCGCGGGCACCGAGGTCGCGGTCGAGGCCGGGGATGTAGTGCTGATTCGAAGCGACCCGCGCGACGTGCCACGGATCATTGCGCTCAGCAAAGCAACGTATCGAAAGATGATTCAGAACCTGTGGTGGGCGGCAGGTTACAACATCGTCGCGCTTCCCCTCGCTGCGGGCGTGCTCGCGTCGAGGGGCATTGTCCTCAATCCGGCCGTGGGCGCGATCCTGATGTCTCTAAGCACAGTTGTGGTTGCTCTCAATGCTCAACTACTTCGTCGAACGCAGTTATGAACGCTGGTTGCAGGATGAATCAATGATGTCATATCGCTTTCCTAATTGACTGGCTGTGCCGTAGTGCTCGCGTCATGTGGCGGATCAAGGCGTTCAGAGCGCTGCGAAGGATTCGGGTTCGATCGGTGTCTCATTGTTAAGACCCTTGCGGAGAGGACACCTGATCATCCGAGTAGCGTACAGAAACGCAGCCCTGTAAAAAGGTCTTGGGCGCAGAGGAGAGTACTTGGCGCAACATTCACGTTCAACGCCCCCGCGTGCGTTTGAGGAGCTAGTCAGCGAGCACATCGATTCGCTGTACCGTACGGCCCTCAGATTGGTTGGGGGCCGAAGTGCCGATGCGGAAGATCTGCTTCAGGACACCGTACTACGCGGGTTCGAACATTTTAGCCAGCTTCGACACCAGGACGCCGGTCGCTCGTGGCTCTTTGCGATACTTGTGCGGACAAACTTGAATCGCGTCCGAACAGCAAACCGACGGGCCGAGCAATTTGGCGCCGATCTTAGCGATCGCGCATTTGAAGAGGCGCTCGCCGCGTGGAGGTCCAACATTACCCCCGAAGAATTTCTCGACCGAAAGGAATCAGCAGAGGGGCTTATCAAGCTCCTCGATGGTCTGCATCCGGAACTTCGTGCCGCTGTCGTCCTTACTGACGTGGAGGGATTTTCGCAGCGAGAGGCCGCGAGGATGCTCGAAATTCCGGAGGGCACTCTGGCATCACGAATATTCCGCGCCCGTCGCGAGCTGCGCCAAGCACTGAATGAAAACTCAAGTGGGTTGCGAGCGAGGGAACGAACATGACAGCGGAATGCGGAAGAGCCAGGCGCCTACTCTGGCCGGATAACGGCCCGCGCAGCGCCACACCTGAAGTCATCGAGGCGCAGGAACATGTCGAAGACTGCGCTTCATGTGCCGCATTTTTCGAAGAAATGAGCCGGCTGTCGGACGATGTTCGTCGCTCCGTGGGGCCGACTGTCGCCCCGTTCGAGGTGAGGGAGCGACTGTTCAAGGCTATATCGCGAGCGCGTACCCAGACTGGCTCCCGGTTCCGGCCGACCGCGGCTCTGGTTGCGGCAGGGGCATCGGCTCTAATCCTGATGTTCATTTTGGGCATCAGGGCACTTTCCGGAAACAATAATCCTCCAGCACCGCGAGGCTTGGTACCGATTCTGGCCGAGGAACACGCTCGCGCTCTCGGCGAATCCGGTATCAGATCGTCCGATCCCTCCGAGATTTCGCGGTGGCTGAATGGTCGACTCTCCTTTGCCACCCACGTACCCGTATTCTCCGAAGCTTCACTCAGGGGCGCTCGGGTCCTGGAAGTGGAAAGGAGGCGCGGCGTGCTCATCGAGTACGCGCTCGGCAAGGATGTCGTTTCCTATTTCGTTGTCGCGGATTCCCCGGCTGTACGGACGACTTCTGTTTCAAGCCTGGAGGAGGCGGTTTGGGATGGCTATCACGTCGTGAGTTGGACCGAGCCAGGGCTGCTCCATGCCTTCGTTGGAAATGTTTCCGAGTCAACGCTGAGAGTGCTGGCGCGGAAATGCATCGAGCAGGCAGGAACCACAATGGCCGCGTTCTCGGAATCAGAGCCTGTATCCAGCTCGAAACCTGTCAGCTGACTCCACTCATCCAAGCAACAAAAAACAATCAATCAGGGCGAAAGAAATGGTTCGATCGAAAATTGCCGCTGGCGCACTGGCCGGACTTGCGGGTGGTCTCGTGTTCGGGATCATGATGCAGATCATGGCGGCCCCGACTCCAGAAGGCGGAAAGATGCCGATGATGGCGATGGTGGCGATGGTCGTTCGCTCCGACAGCCTGGCTGTTGGTTGGTTGTATCATCTCTTCAACAGCGCAGTCATCGGCGCGCTGTTCGGTGCGGCGCTCGGCAGCCGAGTTCACAACGTCCGCAGTGGGATCGGTTGGGGAGCGGTTTGGGGTTTTGTATGGTGGATTCTGGGCGGTTTGATTCTCATGCCTCTCCTTCTTGGGATGCGCGCGTTCGCTTCTCTTCAAATGCCTCCAATGCGAATGGTGGCGATGGGAAGCCTCATCGGCCATTTGCTTTTTGGTGTGATTATGGGCTTTGCGTTCGCACTGCTGTACACCCATGAGCGAGGCTCAGTGACATCAGTGCGGCCGGCGTAGTACGAGCCGCATTCGGAGCGCAGCGCAACGAATGAGCTTGTTGCGAATAGGCACGTAGAATGCGCTTACTACCGCTGCGTGGGCCAATCCGCTCACCGCTCATCAGGAGCCGTCGAATGACCGATCCCCGCGATTTTGATCAGAATGACGCACATCCGGCGAGTGGTCATCGAACTCCGCGTGAGATCGCCAGCGACGAAGCCGGACCCATCGGTGGGAGTCTCGCTTATCTCCAAAAAAAACTTCGTGCCGATGATGGATTACTCCGTCCGGTTGACAAGTCTCCGGATCGGGCGCCCGAGTCAAACCCTGGATCAGAAGATCGCGTAGAGTCAGCATAGGATCGCTGCGCAAGCGTGCGGAACCCGATAGGTCGCGTTGAATCCACGGCTCCTTCGCCGCGCAAGTCTATAATCACGTCGGATTATCACCGCGACGCTCACTACGTTTAGAAGTAGATGACGATCCCGTACCCGAAGATCCCGCCGGATATTATCTCGATCGGCCCATTTCATATTCGCTGGTACGGAGTGATGTACCTCGTCGGCTACTTCGTCGGGTACAGGCTAGCGCTGGCGCGCATTCGGCGCGGAATCAGCGCGCTCACGCAGAAAGAGCTCGACGCACTCCTCCCTTACCTCGTGTTAGGGATGCTGATTGGCGCGCGACTGACGTATGTCTTCGTATACGACTTTCCGGCATACCGCGCGCATCCGTTGAATGCCTTCGCCATTTGGACAGGTGGGCTCTCGTTCCACGGCGCCATCATCGGCATGTCGATCGCCATCGTGCTCTTCGCCTGGCGCCACAAACTTCCCGTTCTCGCAATCACGGATGTTGTCGCATTGGCGGGAACTGCCGGCCTCTTCTTTGGACGCATCGGCAATTTCATCAATGGCGAGCTTTACGGACGTCCCAGCAACGTGCCATGGGCGATGGTGTTTCCGGCAGATCCGCTGCACACGCCCCGACATCCCTCACAGCTCTATGAAGCGTTCGCTGAAGGAATTCTGCTCTCGCTGGTTCTGTGGACTTTGGATCGGATTGCGCACAAGCAAGGATGGTACTGGAACGGTCTCTTAACCGGCGCGTTCCTGATCGGCTATGCGTTGTTGCGATTCCTGCTCGAGTTCACGCGTCAGCCGGACCCGCAGCTCGGACTGGTGGTCCTCGGCAGGTTCAGCATGGGGCAGGTGCTGTCGGCGATGATGCTGCTTGTCGGACTGCTTGTTCTGGCTGCGTCGCATCGTAGAGGCGTAAGGGAAGCACCGCGGGATCAGGTGTTGAACAGCCCGTGACGAACTCTCTTCATCCTCAAATCCTCGAGGACCATCGCGCGGCCCTCGTGCGGCGCGGCATCTGGCTCAGTTATGCAACAATCGGATATAACAGTCTCGAGGCACTCGGTTCACTCATTGCCGGCTTCCTGGCGGGTAGCGTCGCACTGGTCGGATTCGGATTTGACAGTGTGATCGAGGTGACGGCGAGCATCGCTGCACAATGGCGGCTTCGCGCTGACGTCGACGTCGAACATCGCGAACGGGTCGAGGTTTTCACGCTGAGAATCGTCGGTGCCTGTTTCCTCGGTCTCGCCCTTTACATTCTCCTCGACGCTGCAAACACACTCTGGCAAGGGCGGGCTCCCGATCGGAGTCCGCTTGGTGTCGCGATACTTGCGCTGTCTGTCATCGTCATGCCGGTGCTCGCGATCAGCAAGAAAAAAGTTGCGCGAGCGCTGGCGAGCGGCGCCCTCGAGGCGGAAGCGACGCAAACCTCACTCTGCGCCTACCTCTCGGTGATCGGTTTGGCCGGAGTCGCACTCAATGCGGCAGCCGGGTGGTGGTGGGCCGATCCCGTTGCAGCACTTGTCATGGTTCCGATCATTGTGCGCGAGGGCGTAGAGGGAGTCCGCGCCCGGGAGTGTTGCTAGCGGTCAAGGCGGGCCGTTGATCTCGGCGCGATCTGGCATCCGCAAAACTAAAGCAGGGAGCTTTAAGCTTAGTCAGCTTCTTAGCTGCGAGCTCACATACTGGCGCTAGAGATTCGCGCTGATCTTGGATCGCGAGTCTCCGTCGAGATCTATCCGAAGCTGAGAGAACTGCGAACATCCGCCGCTATAATCCGCGGGAATAGCTCGGAGCTAAAAAGCTGTCAAAGCTTACAGCTCCCTGCTTTAGTTTTGTGGATGTTGTTGCGAGGCTAGATCAACGGCCCGCCTTGACCAACGGCGCGACATGCTCACGCCGATATCCTAATCCAACCAGTCGCGCCGGAATCCGGCGGAACAGCGGCACGGCGCCGAGAATTCTGATGATGAGCGGAGGGGACATCCGTCGTTGGCTGCCGAGCACCCGGCGAATGATGCCGTTCTGAATCAGGAGCTGAACCCGCTGCACGATTTTCGTCGGTAGCTCACGACGTTGCTGAATCTGCTCGAGCACTGATTCAGTTGCCGCGCTGCCGTTGCGCAGCGCAGGAGCCAGGATGTTCGCCGCTGCAACCGCGTCTTGAATCGCGAGGTTGATCCCCACGCCGCCGACGGGCGACATTGCGTGCGCTGCGTCACCGATACAAAGCAGGCCCTGCCGATACCATTTGCGGAGGCGATCGACCTGGACCGTGAGCAGCTTGATGTCCTCCCAGCTGTGCAGCTCGTCGACGCGCTTGCCGAGGAATGGCGCGAGTCGGCCGATGTCGGCGCGGAGTGCATCGAGTCCGCGCTGTTTGATCTCCTCGAAGGCACCTTTGCGCACGACGAGTCCGCACTGCCAGTAATCGCCGCGGTCGATCATCACGAATATCTGCCCGTAATCGACTCGGCCGAAAAGTTGTAGGTGATCCGTTCGTTGTTTGGAGATGCGCATCCACAACACGTCCATCGGCGCGCCGAAATCCTCGGATTCAAATCCGGCTGCTTCGCGAACAGTTGAATGTCTGCCGTCGGCGCCGACGACGAGATCGGCGAGGATGTCGCGCTCGCCGGTCCGCGTTTTCGTGCGCACCCCGATCACACGCTCGCCATCGAAGCAGAGTCCAGTCGCTTCGGCTTCCATCTCCAGCTGGAACGTCGGATAGATCCGCGCTTTTGCAGCGAGAAAGTCGAGGAAGTCCCACTGGGGCATGAACGCCAGGAACTTGCAGCGGACCGGGAGGTGGGTGAAATCGGCGAGCGTGAGTGTGGTGTCGCCGATCTGTCCGCGCAGCTGACGGACTTCCTGGTGTGGCAGCTTCAAGAGATCGTCGAGGATGCCGAGCTCGTCGAGAATTTCCAGCGTCGAAGGATGAATGGTGTCTCCGCGGAAATCGCGGAAGAAATCGGCGTGCTTCTCCAGAACCTTGACGCTAATTCCGGAGCGGGCGAGCAGCAGGCCCAGCATCATCCCGGCGGGTCCGCCACCTACGATGCAAACCTGTAAACGCGGACTGGAGAGTTCAGCTCGAGCTGTCATTTTACTCGCGTTATCGTGCTCGTGAAGGTACGTTTAATAAAGGTGTAAGTCACCGCGCCGGGACGTCTCCCACCAGCCCGCGCATTCACGCTGTTCCAATTGCAACAGCAGTTTGGCGATCCTGGCGGCGCCGCGTTCTTCGCAGGTGGCCCGTTGCTCCGCCGAACCCGGATGAATGAGGGTCACTCCACCATCCACGGGAGTCGAACATGTCCAGCTACAAAGGAATCTCCAACAGTGACAAACAGAAAATCATCAGCGCGCTAAAAGCGCGTGGCGCGGGAAGCTGTCCACGTTGCGACGACAGTCAGTGGACGGTGAGCGAGTATGCTCGCATCGAGGTCCAGGAGACGAGCGCGCGCGACAGCAGCGCTGGCGCGACGATCCCGGCGGTAATGATCGTCTGCCAGCACTGCGGATTCATCGCGCAACATGCTCTGCAGCCGCTCGGCTTGTGGAGTCACGCCGCTACAATCGAGAGCGGTAGAACCACTCAGCGCGAAGCGCTCGCGTAGCAGTCGTAATACCGCCTGGTCACACCGCCGGCTTAGAGTGCGGCGGTGGTCGCGGATGTCGATTGTGTTCGCGGCGCGGCGCGACGCGTGTCGGGAGCGGCAGGGTCGCGTCTCAGCGGCAGCGCGATGGCGAAGATCGACCCGCCATCATCGGGATACTCGGCCCAGGCCTCGCCTCCTTGCAGTTCCGCCGCTTCGCGGACGATGCTGAGCCCGAGTCCGGTGCCCTCGATCCGCGTGATCGACTCGTGCGCGCGATAGTAGCGTTCGAACAGCTTGTCGCGCTTGTCCTCGGGGACGCCGAGGCCGTTGTCACGAACGCGCACGACGATCTGACGCTCGGTGTCGTCGTGCTCCTCGATCGCGCCTGAGATCTCCACCATCCGGGCTCGCTTGCTGGGATCCGAGTACTTGATGGCGTTGGACAGATAATTCTTGATGGAGAGCTCTATCACCGGCGCATTCACTTCGATGTCCGGCATTCCGGGAACGATGCGGACGTCGACGTTCGCTGCCTGCGCCGCCTCGCGTACCTGACGCACCGCCTCTCGCACCGCTTCGAGCAGCTTGACGTGTTTGTGGTGGCGCGCGTCCGCCTCCCGATCCGTTTGCGAAAGCGCCAACACGTTGTCCACCGAATTGGCCATCTCATCGGCATTGCGGCGGATTATTTCCTTCAGCTCGCCCTGTTGAGCGGGCAAGAGATCCGGCACCTCCTGGAGAACGCTGCTGGCGCCTAGTATGGCCGCGATGCGGTTCTTCAGCTCGTGGGAGATGACGCGATTCACTCCGCGCAGTCTGTCTTCTCTCTCTGCCACCTGCTTGCCGGCCAGCATCAGGAAGTGCGACATCGTCGCCTGCTGGATGATCGTCACGGCGCGATAGAGTCGCGCTCCGCACGCCATCAGCTCGCGCTTCTCACACGGCTCCTCGATCTCGTCGACGGTGCGCGCGAAAAACGTAAATAGTATTCCGCCGAGGAATTCGTACTCCTTGAGAATTTCGTAGGCGTCGAACCCCTGTTTGTGGCGCAGGGCGCCGAGCTCCATCGCCTTCGCCACCACCGGCATGTCGAGGCTCACCTCTGCCGCAGGCTGTTCGATATACTCGGCGACGCCATCGATCAGCAGCGGAACGTGATCGAGTAGCTCGTCAGTGGGAAATAAGTAATTGGGATCGAGTGAGACCCGATCGGAGATGCGCTCCAGCCACTGCGTCGTCAGGTCGCGTTTGGCGAGCCTGAGGCGCCCGGCCAGGACGTGGGCGAGTGGACATTCGTCATCTATTCGCTTTTTTGTCGATCCCACCATCAGACTACCCTCGGGGTGGCTCCCCAATAGGGCAAGTCATGGGCCCCTATGGCGCCCTGGCGGTGTAAGCGAATATCGCCCAATAGTGCGCGAAACTGCCGGCCATCACGCACAAGTGCCAGATCTCGTGGGATCCAAAAAGCCACGGCTTCGATCCGTTCGTCGGGCGCGGCCAGTTAGCAGCGTGGATCACCGCGCCGAGGGTGTAGACGATCCCTCCAGCGAGCAGCCAGAGGAAGAATCCTATTCGCGCGGCACCGAGTAGGGGGCGAACGACGAACACGGCGATCCAACCCATGCCGATGTAAAGCGCCGTGGAGAACCACTGAGGCGCATGCATCCATGCCACCGTTTGGACCACTCCCACCGCGGCGAGCGACCAAACGGCGATCAGCAGCTCGATTCCCAGCGGCGCAGGGAGTAAGAGCAGGCAGACCGGCGTGTACGTTCCGGCGATCAGGATGTAGATCATCATGTGATCGATCCTTCGCAGATGGGCGACGCCTCGCTCGGAAATTCTGAGCGAGTGGTAAAAAGCGCTGGCGCAGTACATCGACACCAGGCTGGCGCCGAAGATCGAGAATGCGATGACCTGCCGGGCGCTTCCGTTTTCGATCCCGATTGCGACGAGCGCGACCAATCCAACAACGGACAGGATGGCGCCGACCAAATGAGTTAAACCGTTGACGGGCTCACGAAGAGTGAATCGCATGGGCTGGCGGAGGGCGAATTTCGGGCCGCTGACCTTTAGCTGTCAAGGCGGGCCGGGGTCAAGGCGGGCCGGTGATCTTGGCGCGATCTGCCACCCACAAAACTAAAGCAGGGAGCTTTAAGCTTAGTCAGCTTCTCAGCGCCGAGCTTCCATACTGGCGCTAGAGATGCGCGCTGATCTCGAATCGCGCGGCTGCGGCGAGATCTATCCGAAGCAGAGAAGAGCACGACCGTCCGACACTATGCGCCGCCGGATTACCTCGGAGCTATAAAGCTGTCCAAGCTAGCAGCTCCCTGCTTTAGTTTTGTGGACGTCAGATCGCGCCACGATCAACGGCCCGCCTTGAATCCTCACTAAGCCAGCGGTTAATACCATCCGCCGCGTCTCGCCCTTCGCGAATGGCCCACACGATCAACGACTGACCTCGCCGGGCGTCGCCGGCGGCGAAAACACCAGCGACGTTAGTTTGATGCGAATCGTTCGTTGCAACGTTGCCGCGAGAGTCGAGATCGACGCCCAGGTCCATCAGAAGTCTGCTCTTCACGGGACCGGTGAAGCCCATCGCCAACAGCACCAGATCGGCCTCAACCTCGAATTCAGTTCCGGGTACTGGCGAGAAGTTGATGCGGCCGTCAGCCAACGGCTTCGTCTCGAGCCGCACCGCTTGAATTTGTTGCACGTACCCGCTCTCGCCGGAGAAGGCGGTAGTGGCAACGCTCCAATCCCTGTGTGTCCCTTCCTCGTGCGCGTGAGATGAGCGCAGCATCATCGGCCACAACGGCCATGGCGTGCTGGAAGCGCGACCTTGTGGCGGCTGCGGCAGCAGCTCGAATTGCGTAACGCTGCGCGCGCCCTGACGAATACACGTCCCGGCGCAATCGGACCCGGTGTCGCCGCCGCCGATGATCACGACGTTTCGATCGCGCGCGTTGATCTGCGGCAGCTTGTTCTCGTGATCATTCAGCATTCTGTTCTGCGCCGTCAGGAAATCCATCGCGAAGTGAATTCCGGCGAGGTCTCTGCCGGGCACCTCGAGATTGCGCGGCATTCCGGCGCCGATCGCAATACAGATCGCGTCGAACTCCGCGCGTAACTCCTCGACGGTGAGATCTTCGCCGATGTCGACGCCGG
>Ga0070707_100000793_pt1 | contig 31219 bp, 28 predicted proteins | sample KBSK5502metaG_FD_65468 | JGI IMG/M metagenome (GOLD analysis project Ga0070707, IMG submission 65468) | Corn, switchgrass and miscanthus rhizosphere microbial communities from Kellogg Biological Station, Michigan, USA - KBS K5-50-2 metaG | ecosystem: Host-associated > Plants > Roots >... | reverse complement strand
CTCCGCCACATGCTGCCCTCCGATCGCCGCTTTCTCGATGGCGAGGACCAATGGCTGGCCGCCTGGGCTGGCCGCTTTGGCGCCGACCGCGTCCCGCTCTTCCGGGCCACCTCCCAGCAGGAACTGGCCGCAATCGCCAGGGCGTCCAACGAGGTGAAGGCGGAGGCAGGGCGAGTGCTCTGCTACCAGGGCGATGTCGGCCACGAGTTCTTCTTGATCCTCGAAGGAGAGGCCGCGGTCCGACGCAACGGCGAAAAGGTCGCCAGCCTCGGGCCGGGCACGTTCTTCGGCGAGCTTGCACTGCTCACGCGGTATCCCCGCAACGCCACCGTCACCGCCGCCACCGACATGACCCTCCTCGTGCTTAACCGGCGCCAGTTCGCAGGGCTCATAGACTCACTCCCCGCGTTGGCGCACAAGCTGCTCGCCGGCCTTGCCGAGCGCCTCAGCGAGGCCGATGCAGAGTCGGTTCACTAAGCGTGGATGCGAAGGCGCGGGCGACGGAACCTGGACTGCCCGACTCCGCCGCCGGTCTCGTTCCGGCGTTGTTCGGGCACGCGGCGTTCCAACATCTCAACGCCGCCTGCGAGCTCGGGCTGCACGAGCTCCTCCACGAGTGTCCGGACTTGACCGCTGGAGAGATCGCGGAGCGCCTGGCGTTGGGTGAGCGGGCTGTCGGGATTCTGGTCCTGGGGACCACCGCGCTGAACCTGACGATCCGAGCGGGCGACCGGTACCGGAATGAGGCGGTTATCGAAGATCTGTTCGGTTCAGGGTCGTGGGAGATCTTCCGCAACCTGGTCGAGTTCGAGGCCCGAATCGCTTATCTGAGTCACTCGGACTACGTGGAATCGCTCAGGAGCGGTACCAACGCCGGTCTACGCTGGTTCCCCGGTACGGAGCCAGACCTCTACCACCGGCTCGAGAACACGCCGGCGCTGATGGAGGTGTTCTACCGGTGCATGAACTCGTGGTCGCGCGTTGCCAACTCAATCCTGACCCGCAGCGACTGGTTCGACGGGTGCCATCATGTCTTGGACGTCGGCGGTGGTGAAGGGGTCAACGCGCTAGCACTTGCTCGCGCATTTCCGGCTCTCACGATCACCATCCTCGACCTCGAGGGAGTGGTCGCGATCGCCCGACGAAGCGTTGATCAAACCGGATTGGGTCAGCGCATCCGGACCGTCGCCGGCGACATGTTCACCGGCTCATACCCCAAAGGCTGCGACTGCGTACTGCTCGCGAACCAGATCGTGATTTGGTCTGCTGCGGACAACCGCCGGCTCATGGACCGCGCCTATGAGGCGTTGCCATTCGGCGGTCGGCTCGTTATCTTCAACGAGTTCATCAACGACACGCTTGACGGCCCCCTGTACGCGGCGTTGGACAACGTGTACTTCGCGACGCTCCCAACACCCCATAGTCAGATCTATCCGGCCCGCGACTGCGTGGCATGGGCTCAGGCTGCGGGATTCCGTCAGGCGGGCTGGTTCCCTGGCCACTCCTGGACGCCGCATGGCGCCGTCGTGGCGGTTAAGTGAGCCCCGTGCCAGCATTCCTCGAGCCGTTCCGCATCAAGGTCGTCGAGCCACTGTCGATGCCGACGCGCAGCGAACGCGCCGCGGCACTGGAGCGGGCGGGCTACAACATCTTCCGGCTCCGCGCGGCCGAGATCATGGTCGACTTGCTCACGGACTCCGGCACCAATGCCATGTCGGCCGCGCAATGGGCCGCGCTAATGGATGGTGACGAGTCCTACGCGAACGCGCGCTCGTGGGAGCGCTTCGAGCGCGTCGTCCGCGAGTTGACCGGCTTCCCCTGCATCATCCCAGTACACCAAGGAAGGGCAGCGGAGCGAATCCTCTTTTCCTGCCTGCTAAAGCCCGGCCGGATCAGCGTCAGCAATACCCACTTCGATACCACGCGCGCCAACGTTGAACTCGTCGGCGCCGAAGCCCTCGACCTGCCCTGTGCGGAGAGCGCCGATCTCACCAGCGAAGAGCCATTCAAGGGCAACCTCGACATGCAAGAACTCGACGCTCTGCTCGATGGCCCGGATGGGGCTAGGGTCGCATGCGTGGTCATAACCATCACCAACAACCTCGGCGGCGGGCAGCCGGTGTCAATGGCGCATCTGCGCGACGTCCGTGGCCGATGTGACTCGTTCGGGCTCCCGTTGCTGCTCGATGCATCGCGGTTTGCCGAGAACGCTTACCTCGTCTCGGTTCGCGAGCCCGGCCAGGTGTCCCGCCCACCCCGGCAGATAGCCGAAGAAGCGTTCCGACTGGCCGACGGCACCTGGGCCAGTCTCAAGAAAGACGGGCTGGCCAACATCGGCGGGATGATCGGGCTCCGCGATGCCGACCTCGCGCAACGCTGCCAGCAGCTGCTGATCGCCACCGAGGGATACTCCACCTACGGCGGTCTCGCCGGCCGCGACCTGGAGGCCCTCGCCCAGGGCCTGCTGGAGGTGACCGACCGGGCCTATCTCGCCTACCGAGCCGAATCGACCGCCTGGTTCGCCGATACGCTGGCCCACGGTGGTATCCCCGTCGTGCGGCCGCCCGGCTGCCATGCGGTCTACGTAGACGCCGGACGCCTGCTGCCGCACATTCCGCCGCACCAGTACCCCGGCCACGCTCTGGCGTGCGCGCTCTACCTCGAGGCCGGCGTGCGTTCTTCCGAGATGGGAACGCTCGGCTTCGGACGCGCTCAGCGCGATGCACCAGACATACCCGCTCGACACGAGCTGCTGCGTCTCGCCTTGCCGCGCCGCGTCTACACCCGCAACCATCTCGAATACGTCGCCGAGGCGCTCATCCGGATCGCCCACAAACCCGAGGCGTTGCACGGCTACCGCATTCTCGAGCAACCCGCCGCGCTCCGCCACTTCACCGCAGTCCTGGCGCCGCTGCCGGCGCGATAGAACAGGCGATTCTGGTCAACATCGCTGGGTCGGTCACGAGGGTGTCCCTCCCGCAAGGTGCAGGTGCCGTTATCGCCGGATATCACGAGGCGTTTGTGATCGCCGCGCAATCAGTTTCGTGGCGGCGATCGTTGCGCTGGTTGTGATCAAGCGTCGTTCGGCGCTGCCGGTAGCCGGTGTGGCGAAAACGGTGTTGCCGCGCCCGATTCAGCCACTCACTGCCGCTGCCCAGAGCCATCTGCTCCTGGCAAGATGCTGACCCTTACTTCCACCGGACTGCGTCGAAGAATGGATGGCGGGAAGGTAGTTCGATGGAGCCGTAATGAGAAGGTCCTGCGTTGACTGTCTGCCCCGCATGATCGTCGCGGGCGGCGGCGGCGGCCTTATCGGGTCCCTCCACAAAGGCAGGTCGCTGACAGCAATTTGACAGCAGTCTGGGCGAACTTGGCGAACGGTGGCGAACACGAGACCCGACGGCTGGCCGATTTTCGTATTCCAGCGAACGTCAGCGTACGACTACGGACACTCGTTCGGCGGTCTCAAAAACCGCTGCCCGCAAGGGCGTGGGGGTTCGAATCCCCCTCTCGGCACCCACATCTCGTATTGGGAACGATCGGATTCTTCGATCGGGGGCCTTAGGCCAGGCGAACGTCCAGAGGGCGCTGACAGCAGTTTTGACAGCAGTTACGGAAGGGACGGGCCCTCGGACCATCGTCCTCGTCGCGGGCCCGAAGGTCGCCAGGCTTGAGGGAAGGCAGCGAGGCCGGTCAGGTACCGGTCAAAGCACCCGAGCTGTAGGGTGCGGCCCGCCAGGTACGTCGTTGGCCGCGCGAAGTCTCAGGCGAGGAGGCGGCTGTGAGAGCCGTCCAGCGGCCGGGCGTCAGGCCATAGGTTCGCTTGAACTGACGCGTCATGTGGCTTTGGTCGGCGAAGCCGGACTCGGCAGCGGCGCGCGCGCGTGACCGGCCGCGCTCGATCGCGGCCCGTGCCAGCGCCAGGCGGCGGGAAACGCCCTCAACTACTTCGGTTACGGGCTCGTTCTTCCCATCACTAGCAAGAGTGGGCATGGCGAGCGCGGCTACAGAAGCAGCTCTCCAACCCATGCAGGGGTCAGCTGGGCAAACTCTTCAACTCGGCCGGGTCAGATTGGCCTGAGTTGGTGGCGAGGACGCACACCACCCGCTGGCGCAGCGGGGAAGACAAGCGCTGTGTAACACGCCGTTTGAGCGTAACCGCGCACAGTATGGTTAACAAATTGCTCTCACCGCGCGCCAGGGCCCGGCTCTCAGGAGTGTTCGAGGCGCTCGAAGGCTTGCCCGCCGTCTTTGGGCAGACCGTAGTCCTCGGTATGCTGGTGGTCAAGGGCGACCCGGCCGCAACTGCGAGCAACATCCTGGCCAATGAAGGTCTCTACCGCCTGGGCTTCGCCATCCCGTTGGTGGCCGTGGGCTTTCACGTGACATGGGCGTTGCTCCTCTATCAGTTGTTCAGCGTGGTGAACCGGACGATTAACCAGCTGGCGCTGTTCACCATTCTGATTGGCTGCGCGATTCAGGCTCTGGCCGCCGTCGTGTACCTGAGCCCACTCATCGTGCTCCAGAGCGACGCGCACCAGGGAGACCTGGCGATGCTGCTCATCAACATGAGCCGACTGACCTTCGACGTCTACCTGATCTTTTTCGGATTCTGGTGCGTGCTACTCGGCTATCTGATCGTTCGCTCGACGTTCATGCCACGTGTCATCGGCGCGTTTCTCATCCTCGATGGGATCGGGTGGATGACCTTCCTCGTACCGCCTTTCGCAACGTCTATCTACACATTGATTGCAGTGGTGGCTGGCGTGGCCGAGTTTTCGTTGCTGCTGTGGATGTTGATATTTGGAGTAAGCAACGAGAGATGGCGAGAGCAGGAGCTCTCGACCAAATCGACCGCCGTAGCCGCCTAGCAGCTCGCACACTCCAGCTGCTCGTCGGTCAGAGAACGTATGAGGCTAGGCCTCGTCACACCCAGCACTGGTGCCGCGAACCTACCCCGTGAATCGGGGCACGTACTGAGCCGAACAAGGAAGGTCTGAGGGTTTCCCGGTCGCGCTAGCGCAGCCGACTTGCGACCATCCAGGGATACGTGCGGTGACAGCAGTTTGACAGCAGTTAGGGCGAACTTGGGCGAACGAAGGCGTACAGACGGCGCCCGACTCAAGCCGGGTTTTGGTATGCAGAGCGAGATGAGATGGTCGCCATGCTTCCGGCCCTTGATCCCGGGCCGATCGCCGCAGCGCTGGACCTCGGCGCCAAGGCCGCGGGAGGCCATTCCCAAGACGCGGGTGAAATTGCGGCCCCGCACGACGCCTGTCGAGGCCCGCGCTTCAGCCTCGAAGACCTGCCTCTTCAGGATCTCGAGCTCGGAGCGGACGGCCTTGATGATCCGGTCGCCCTGTCGAGCCAGCACGCCGTCTTCGGACCTTAAAGGTGTGGTGGCAGGTCGGGGCTGCCAGCCAGGCCGGCCTTAACGTTTCAAGGATGAAAACGACCCGGTCCAGGAGAAGCTGATCGAAGCGCCCGGCATCGAGCCAGCCCCGTACCGACCCGGCAACAGGCAGGACTTCGACCGCCTTTACCGGACCACCTACCAGCGCCTCTTCCGGACGCTGGTCGCGATACTCGGCGACCCTGCGGCGGCCGAGGACTGCACCCAGGATGCCTTCCTCCAGGCTTTCAAGGGCTGGGCTCGCTGGAAGCAGGATGCGCCAGCCGAAGCCTGGCTCCACCGGATCGCGATCAACACGGCCATCTCCCACGGGCGAAAGATGCGGCTACGCGAGGTCGGTGAACTGGTCAGGCGGCTGGGCCGGCCGGTGGAGCACGATCCCCAGGAGAAGGCAGTCGAAGGCGAGGTCATGCAGGAGCTGCGCCGGCTGCCGCCCAAGCAGGCGGCGGCGATTGTCCTCCGGCACCTCCACGGCTACAGCAACCGCGAGATCGCGGCCGCCCTTGGGATCCCCGAGAGCACCATCGCCTCCCGGCTGATGGAGGCAAAGCGAACGCTCAGGAGGCGGCTCGGAGCCTCGGCTTCAGTGGTTTCGGATACTCCAGGATCCTTGCACGTCCCTCCTTACGAATGACCACAGGCAGCAACGGCGGATTCGACCTGGATCGCCCGCTCGAGCAGGAACTCCAGAAGAGCGTCGGGGGGCTCACGGGCCCGAGCTCCGCGCCGTCTCAGTCCGCTTATCACGTGTTCGCAATCGGAGGAAAATCAATGTCGCTCTTTTCGTCACTTACCGCAGCAGCCTCCACCAAGGCAGCCGCGGGCCTGGCCATCGCCGCCCTTGTCGTGGGCGGAGGCGCGGTCGCGGCGACCGCTGCCACCGGCAGCCCCAACCCCACTGTGTGGGGCAAGACCGTGACCGCCGCGGTGGCCACCTGTAAGGGTGACCTCCAGCCCGGCGACCACGGGATCGGCCCCTGCGTGAGCGCGGTAGCAAAGCAAAAGGGCGTGCAGGAACGCGACGCGCATTCGGCCAGCGCAGCGCGCGAGAACCATCCCACTGGCAGGCCGTCGGATCTGCCGTCCGGTAAGCCCACCGGGGTTCCGGCTGGACCGCCGTCGTCGATTCCGCCGGCCTCCAGCGGCAGCCAGCCGACCGGCGCTCCGGTCAGCCCGCCGGCCCATCACTAGACAGCCCTCGAGGAGGTCGGGACTGTCCCGACCTCCTCGCGATAGTCTTCCTTCCAGGCTTCGGGCGAAAGCCGCCATCAGCGCGTTTAATCTCTGACAGCGTGCCTGAGCTCGTCGCCGAAACCTCCTTTCTGACCCTCGCGGGTCTGCTTGCAATGGTCGCCGTGACCCGTCGCCGATCGTCGCGCTGGCCGGTGTACCCGCTTGCGGCAGCGATATCTGTCCTCGGCGCGATCGCCGCCGCCGGCCGGTTCACGGTGGTGAATGACCCGCCACTAGACGCGGCCCTGCTCTCGGTGGCTCTGCTTGCGAGCGGCGTCGTCCTGCGTCACCTGCAGTGGCCAGCGAGGTTGTTTCTCTCCTCGCTGGTGATCACCAGCGTCGCCTACCTGGCGGTACTGTTCGCGGTCACCTTCTCGGGTTCGCTGCCGGCGTTCGGGTTCGTCCTTTCGCTTTGTCTACTGCTGCTCGAGGTGCTCGGCTTCGCCCTGACGATCGCCTTCGCGTTCGAGATGGCTGAAGCCCTGGGGCGGGCCCGGCATGATCCGGGGGCCTCCAGCGACAACGGCGATTACCAACCCCGCGTCTGCCTTCAGGTGCCCGCCTACAACGAGCCGCCGGAGCTCGTTATCGCCACCCTGGAGGCCCTCGCCGCCCTCGACTACCCCAACTTCGTGGTCCAGGCCGTCGTCAACAACACCGTCAACCCTGATCTGTGGAAGCCGATTGAGGAGACCTGCCGCCTCCTCGGAGCCAGGTTCCATTTCGTCTACCTCCCCAAGTGCGATGGCTTTAAGTCGGGAGCGCTTAACCGAGCGACAGAGCTGCTGGGTGAAGACGTGGACCTGGTTGCGATCGTCGATGCCGACTACCTCGTCCGGCCCGAGTTCCTCGCGGAATGCGTCCCGCATTTCGCTGACCCGGCGGTGGCCTTCCTGCAGACGCCTCAGCACTATCGCGAGTGGAAGGACTCGGCATACCTCCGCGGCCTCTTCTACGCCTACCGCTACTTCTTCGATGTGACCATGGTGGCCCGCGCCCGCACCAACGCGATCATCTTCGGCGGCACCATGGGGCTCATCCGGCTCAGCGTGCTGCGCTCGATCGGCGGCTGGGCAGAATGGTGCATCACTGAGGACGCCGAGGCGTCCCTCCGGATCCTTGCCCAAGGATGGCGCGGCCTCTACCTGCACAAGCCCTACGGCGAAGGATTGATGCCGCTCGACTTCGATGGCCTCCGCCGACAACGGTTCCGCTGGGCTTTTGGGGGCGTCCAGATCCTGCGGCGCCACATCTGGCTGCTGGTCGGCCTTACCCGGTCCCGGCTGACGTTTCCGCAGCGCTACCACTACCTGGTCGGCGGGCTCGGCTGGTTCGGCGACCTCGTAGGAGCTGCCCTCGGCCTTTTTCTGCTCGTGACCGCGCCCCTGCTTGCGCTCGGGCGTCCCATTCTTCTGCGTCAGCTCTCGGGCGTCGTCCTCGCACTTCCGCTCTTTCTGCTGGTCACCGGCATCTTCCGTCTGGGGTGGGCCCTCAAGGTATCGACCGGGGCTCGCTGGCGCGATGTTCCGGCGGCGGTGATGGTCATGCTGGCGCTCGGCTGGACAGTCGCCCAGGCGTGCTTCCTCGGCACGTTCGCTGAGCGGGGCGTCTTTCTCCGCACCCCCAAGTTCCGGAGCCCGTCGCGGCTTGGACGGGCAGTGCGCTCGACAATGCTCGAGTCGGCGATCGCCGGAATCTTCGTCCTGCTTGCGGTCGGCCTACTGCTCCGTCCCCCGGCACCGCTGCTCACCCTCGTGGCCGTCCTCGCCGTTTGGCAGGCGGCGAGTTGGGGCAGTGCGCCAGCGGCAGCCCTGCTCTCGCAGGACATTCAGCTGACGCCGCTTCGGGCATTGCTGCGACGATCACCCCAGAACACCGGGGAACGCCCCTGGACGCGGCGCGCGGCTCGGATCGCGCTGGCTCCGCTGCTGGCGATCGCGCTCGTCGTGCTGCTCGCGCCAGCAGTCGCAACCGGGGCTGGCGACAACTCGCGGCTGGCTCATGACCTTGGTTTGCCACCGCCGGCGCCGCTGCCCGGTGTTGATGCTGTGGCAGCCGCAATCTCCACGCCACACCCCTCACCCTCCGCAGCAGGTCAGACGGCTATGTCCGCTTCAAAGGCCGGTACCCCGTCCGGTGCGACCCCCGCTCCTGCTGCGATACCGACGCCGACGGCGGCTCCGACAGCTCAGCCGACCAGCTCGCCCACTGGGCGACCTACCGCAGCGCCGACTCCTGTCTCGGTACCATCAGCTTCGCCCACCTACCCGGCCTCGCGGCCAACCGCCCGGCCAACACCTCGGTGATACTGCCCGCCGCCATCCGGCTGCCGGGTGGGTGAGAGCCTTGTAGCGTAGGTCCGGCCTTCTTCGAATTTCCCGCTCGACCCGCCTAGACAGATCAACTCGGCGGTATCGGATGCAACGAACGCACGCCGGCGGCCGACGTCCAGGTCTAGCCCGTGCGAGCCGGCCGCCGAGACGGGCCAGGCCTCGGTCAGGGCGGCCGTCTCGAGGGTGCTTCGTTCTTGTGCTCGAGCCCTTGGCGCGCAGCAATCACGTCACGCCAACGCTCACCGCGTCACTCACAGCTCACGGCACCACCGGGCTGAACGAACGTTCATGTCCCGTTGCGTACGAGCGCCTTGCCTTCAACATCGGACTAACCAAACGTGGAGCTTGCAAAGTAGGGAATTCTGGGTCAGCATCGGTGGGACTGGGCTGGGACGAGTGGCCAGCAGGGGTATTTGCGAGGAGGAGTGTCCATGAGGCGACTGGTTGCTTCAAGTGCGGTCGCGTCAGCCATCGTGCTGGCGACGTCCATCTTCGCGCTGGCTCTCAGCGGGCCATTCCGCGTGTCCAGCGCCAGCACGGTGGCCGGCTGCTCCGTCCCCTCGGGAGGAGGGACCAACTATCCCAACACGGAGGTGGAGCCGTTCACGGCCGTCAACCCGACTACGGTCGGGACGACCACCGTCAACGTGCTCGCAGCCTATCAACAGGACCGCTGGTCGAACGGCGGGGCGCACGCCTTGGTGGCGGCCGCCTCCAACGACGGCGGCCAGACCTGGACGCGCACGCCGCTCCCGTTCAACGTATGCGTGGCCGGCGGGCTCAGCTACGAGCGCGCCTCCGACCCGTGGGTCTCGGTGGGCCGGGACGGGATCGCGTACACGGTCAGCATCTCCTTCAACGCCACCAACAACGACAACGGGGTCTTCGCGATGCGATCGACCAACGGCGGTGCGTCGTGGGACCACCTGAGCGGCCTCAAGGTCGACAACAATCAGAACCAGTTCTTCAACGACAAGGAGTCGGTGACCGCTGATCCCACACGAAACGGAACCGCTTACGTGGTTTGGGATCGCTTGGTTGGACCAACCAATAACCTCGCCGTGGAAAGCCACAACTTCTTCGCCTTCACCGGCCCTGCCTGGTTCTCCGAGACGTCGAACGGCGGCGTGAGCTGGAGCATGGCCAAGATCATCGTTCCCACGGGCCAGAACCAGCAGACGATCGGCAACCAGGTCGTGGTGGCCCCGGACGGGACCGTCTTCGACTTCTTCACTTCGATCAGCGGCACAGGCCCCGGCGCGGGACCGATGTCGCAGATCCCGCATGGCTTCTCGATCGGATACGTCAAGTCCACCGACGCCGGCGCTACCTGGACGGCGCCGAAGATCATCGAGAAGATTGACGACGTAATCGTGACCGATCCCAACACCGGCCAGCAAATGCGGACTGCCGACTTCGACGCCGATCCTGGTGTCGATCCCGTCACCGGGCAGCTCTACTTGGTGTGGCAGGACGGCCGCTTCACGGGCGGCAAGTTCGCGCAGGTGCTCGAGATAACGTCGACGGACGAAGGCGCGACATGGAGCGCCCCAAGCATCGTCAGCAATCCGGCGGTGAAGGTCTCCACGTTCAATCCGACCATTGCGGTGGGGTCGGACGGGTCGGTCGGCCTCTACTACTACGACTTCCGCAACCTCACGGCCGGTAATACGACCACGCTGCCCACTGACATCTGGTTCAAGAGCGCGCCGCGAGGTGGCAGCTTCGGTGCCGAAGAGCACGTAATGGGGTCGTTCAACATGCTGGCGGCGCCCAACGCCGGTGGTTTCTTCCTCGGCGATTACGAGGGGATGGCAGCCAACGGCGGCACCTTTGTAGCGGTCTTCGCCGCCACCAACTGCAACGACAACAGCTGCTCGGCGACAGCCGGAGCCACTAATCCGGACGACATCTACTCAGCAGGTCTGCCCTAGGACAGTCCGGCGTACAGCGGGGCGGACCGGTCGGTCCGCCCCAGCTTGATCGAGCTGATCCAGGGTGTCGAAATGCTCGTCAGGAATCCGCATAAGTACACGGAAGAGGACATTGCCTTTGAGGCGAACGCCGTCCTGCATCCGTTCTGATCCTCGGGGGCGGACTTGCCCGCTCGATCGCAGCTCAGTTCCGCGCGCCTCGCCCAGACGACCTCCTGACGATAGGCCATCGGGCATTGGGCTTTGAGGGGCCACCGCGCTTCCTCCGTGAGGGATCTCCGCGGGGGATGGACATGTCGAACCATGTCGCCCACCGTGTGCCGGGTAGCTGGAGGGATAGACTGCCGGCCGGGCCGCGACTGAGCCGGAGTGGCGGAACTGGCAGACGCGCTCGACTCAAAATCGAGTGGGGCAACCCGTGGGGGTTCGAGTCCCCCCTCCGGTACCAGTCGGGTGGCGTCCCCAGCCAGCGCTCTGGAGGGTCGCGCCCCTTGCCGCGCCTGACAGCAGTTTGACAGCAGTTAGGGCGAACTTGGACGTACGGTGGCGAACACACGACCCGACGCGAGGTCGATCTTCGTACTCCAACGAACGCTTGCGAACGACCGCGAACGCTCGTTCGGCGATCTCAAAAACCGCCGCGTCGATCGCCGACAACCAACCCGTCGGATGAAGGGCGAGCGGGCACCCGTGCCCCGAGTTCTCACACCCCAGTGCAATCACCACCAAATGTCATTCCCTAAGGGAATCCACGGGACCAGAGGTGCAAGCCTGGTCGTGGGGTGGACGAGCAGCTGACAAGAGTTTGGGAACAAGGGGATTTCACGCGTCAGCTGAACCGTTTAAACTGAATTTGAATTCAGCATTGGCGCCCGGTACTTGGGGCCAAGGGGTCGCGGGTTCAAATCCCGCCTCCCCGACCAGCGTCCCTCAGCCGCCGTCCGAAAAGCCGGTGTTCGTATTCGGGGGAGGCCATCCGGAACGCTCATGACATTCGCGTCAATACCCGTACCTTGTCGGCTACAAGCTGGTGGCGAACCCGTGGATGTCGCGAATCGTCGATGCGAATGCATCCGGTATGGCCGCGCGGCAAATGAGGTCGCCGGCGTGGCATAGGCCAAGCATCATTCGCCCGGTCGAAGGAACGCCGGCGCGAATGAGCTTCCTGTGGTAGGCGAAGCCCTCGTCCCGCAACGGATCCAACTCGTTGACCGAGATTACGTGCGGAGGAAGGCCCGCGAGCTCGTCCATCGACGCATAAATCGGCCAGCAAAGCGGATTTCGGCTGTTCGTGCCGCCAGGATCGTAAACGGACGCCAGAATGTCCAACAAAGCGCATGAGATCAGATAGCCGTCGTTCTCGATCAGCGAGGGTAGTTCCCACATCCGCTCGGCAACCGGGCTGCCGTAAATACCGGATATGTACGGGACCATCGCGTAAACGCCGTCGATTGTTGCCGGACGACCTTCCCGTTTTGCTTTTAGCGTGGTCGCGAGTGAGAGATTGGCGCCGCCTGACTCGCCCGCCACGATCACTTTCGATACCCCTAGCGTCCGGCGATTCGCGTCCACCCAGTCAAGCGCGACGGCACAGTCGCTCAAACCAGCCGGGAAGGGATGATTGCCGAGCGCCCCGGCCGCATTGCGGAACTCAACGCCGACAACAACTAGGCCCGTCGCGGCCAGCTCATCACGGGCCCGTCTGTATGCAGGCCCGGATCCGCGGAGGATCGCCATTCCTCCTCCGTGGATGTGAAGGATGCAGGGGAGGGGTCTCCCCGAATTCTCCGGTCGAACGATAAAGAGCTGGATCTCGTTGCCGTCCTCGCCGGCGATGATCTCGGTGCTGTGGCTCAAGCCCGCGATAGCGGGCAGCCCTGTGAACATGGCGTCGAATACGGCCTCGAAGTTCCGTTCGCCCTCCACGCAAAAAGCCAGCAGCGCATCCATCGGCGCCCGGCCGTCGAAAGGCAGTGCCACTCCATTTACGTCGAGGCCGAACGGGGCGAGCGCCGCCACCATGCGCGGGTCTGATCGTGGATCGCTACGGAGATCAAGGTCCGGATTTCCGAGCCGACCCGGCAGTGGAACCCCGGTAGCAGCCTCATGTGCGGTCGTCGCCATGGCGCAGCCCCCTTCTCTCGGCCCCATGTGGCCGGTCCCCGAGCCAATTGTCACCGCGTCTGCGGGCAGCGCGATCGTACTCCGCGCTCGCGCGAAGTGGAGACAGCATTTTTAATTGAAGGCCGCACGGTCGATTACCGTGCATGGAAGCACTGTTTAGTCGGCGCCGCCAAAGGAGCCAGGCCCTGGTCGGACCGGACTCGACAGGAACTGCTGGCCGCCGGCTTCGCGGCCGGGCACAAACGCGGCCGGCCCAGTCTGGAGAGGCTGACTCCGCAGGAGCTGCGGGTCGCGCTGATCGTCGCCGAGGGCACGAGCGTCCAAGCGGCCGGCACGCAGCTCTTCTTGAGCCCGAAGACAATCGAGTCGCATCTCGGCCGCAGCTACCAGAAGCTCGGGGTGCACAACCGCGCCCAGCTGACAAGGATCTTTTCGCAGCAGCAGACGGCCTGAGCCTGCAAGCCAAACCGGCAATTGGTGGAAAACACCCGATTCCGGCCCGGCCGTTGCCTCATAGCGTCCTGGGGCGTGCGCGAGATGAGCGAGCTTCGCCCGCGGCGGCTCGGTGAAGGGCCGGGCGTGGTCACGGCGGCTGGCTGCCCGCATGGACGGAGCGGATGCTGGCCGCCGCCGGCCTGGCCGCCGTGTTGCTCGGCGCCGTCGATATGGTCGAGGAGGACCGCTACTGCATCGACGCATTGGGCTGGGGTCAGCACGTGTGACGGCCTCTGATGGGAGCTCCATTCAGGGGGTGCCGTGACAGCACAGTAAACAGCGATCGATCCTGTCTGCTGGATGACCGTGGATCCGGCGACCAGCCAGACCCGCTCCGTCCACCGAGGCCGGACCTTCTACTTTCTGCTCTCCGGGCTGCAAGGCGAGCTTCGACACGGAGCCGGACAGGTACCTGGCCGGCGGCAAGGGGGCGGCTTGACCGTGGAACTCAAGCGCCGGTCTCATTAGGAGGCGTTTGTCCCTGCCCTCGGCCTGCGGCTCCTCAATCCTCTGTTCAACTCTCTTCGGCCTTGCGCGAGGCCCATATTGCCGACGTCGGGCAAGCGACCGCCCCACGATGCGCATTGCGCTGACCCCGATGCTGTTGCTCGAGGAGCCGACAGGGTGAGAGATAACGTCGCCGGACGGCTGCCCGGATTTATAGGCGAGGCGGGATCAAGCGAGGTCCGCGAGGCTGAAACCTTCAATACCGTCTTGGGGCCCGTCTGCTTGTATCGCGCTTCCAGGCCTACCTGGCCGGCGTTACCCTCGACGCCCGACGAGCGTGTTAGATCCGAGATGGCTGGCCGCTTGGGCGCTGGTCTCGCGTTCCTGCTTCTTTCGGCATGTCAGCTACCTGGCTCCAGCCCAGCTTGCACGACGCAGATCGACTGGGTCGATTTCATCCAGGTCGGCTCCACGCAATACGTGGCCGCGCCGGGAACGCCAGCCACCCTTCAGGAAGGTGACCTGGGACCCGTGATCGCCCATGTCAAAGTCAAGCTGAGCGGTGACGTGTGCGATCCCAACTATCGTCCCAAGGACGGAGACGCCGGGCTGCTCGAGCCAGGCACCGCCATCTACCAGGTCAACGGCCACCCGTCGAGCCAGCTGTTAGCTGCCCGACGCGGCGGCAACATAGTGGCTTACGAGGCGAAGGAGCCGACCAGGCAGCCGTGACTCCGAGATCAACCCGGCTGTTTCATCGCTCTAACCCTGCAGAGCTCGCTTGGTCTGATCGAAGTCCTCCTGGCTGATTTCGCCGGCTGCCAAACGTCGGCGCAGCGTCTCCAGGGCGAGATCGCTGGTGCCCTTCGGCGCCCTGAAGGCCCGCACCGCCCAGATCAACAGACCGATCACGCCGCCCCAGACCAGAAGCATCATGAGGCCCATCCAAACCCAGTTCCAGCCGTCGTAGTAACTCCACATCATTGGGATCACCTCCTTTGCGATTGCGAAAGTGACGCTAGCTCACGGCAGCCGACGACAGCCAGGGGCCAAGGGCCCGGATCAACCGGGCCGACATGCCCTCACGGACTGAGCTTGTGGGTTCCAGGGCCGCCTACGATCCGTAGGCTCGACTTGACCAAGGAGGACTGTGATGAGGTTTCGGTGGCGCAGTTGGACCGGCGTGGCGTGCGCGCTCTTCATCCTTTACGCGGTCGCCAACCTGGCGGCGGCGATCATCGTGCCCGCACTCCTGATCAGCAGAGGCGCCGGCGGCGTCGGCTCTGGCGGAGTGGTCTTCAGCGGCGAGGCAGACAGCTATCTGTTGGGGGGCTCGCTGAGTGGGCTTCGGAACTCCAATCCCAAGCTGGACACACTTCTGGTCAGCTCGATGGTCGGCATGTGCGGACAGATGATCGCGGTGGCCGCACTCTTTCTCGCGGTTACGTGGTTCGCTTTCCGGCGTGGTCAGCGGTGGGCGTTGTGGGCTCTGTTGATCGGTGCCTTTATCGGGTGGCCGCACCTTGTCGCGATCATGACGATGTATGCCGGTCAGGGCGCTCCGATTGGATCGGGCGCCGCCGGTCTCATCCCCTTCCTGGTCGTGCCCTTGCTCGCATTCGGAGCGGGCTTGGTCGGGCAGAGCCGAGCGGTCAACGTGTCGCCCTAGATCCGGCCGTCCAGGGTCAACTGGTCCTGGGTCACCCAACCGAAGGTGAGGAGCCCGCGTCTTGATCCGGCCGTCAAAGGGAGCGAACTACGAGAGACCCGATGCGAGGCCGATTTCGCGTTCCGGCGGACGTCGGCGGACGACTATTGACACTCGTTCGGCGGTCTCAAAACCCGCCGCGTCGACCGCGAGGGGCCAACCGGCCGCGGAGCCTGAGCTGGACGCAAGTTACCCGCCCTCTAACGCTGCCATGCGACCACTACCAATGCCGACCCCAGGGCGATCCACACGCCACCAGATTCCAGTCCTAGTCGTGGCGTGGATCAGTGGCTGGCAAGAGTCCGGGATCATGGGGCTGTCACGCGTCGCATGAACGATTTACCGCTACTTTGAATTCGGCACTGCCTCCTCGTTGCTGGGGGCCAAGGGGTCGCGGGTTCAAATCCCGCCTCCCCGACCAGACCCACTCACCGACCGTCCAGGCTCAGCAGTACCCTCCCGAAGTTTTCCGCGATCCGGCTAACCGATGTCTCGCCGCCTCAGTCCGCCGAGCCCGCCGAGTATCAGAACCGCCGCCAGCGCGGTCAGCACTGCAAGCGGCACGAGGGCGAGGTTGGCGGCGGGCATAGCCGGCGTGCGCTCAAAGGGAGACAGCTTCTGCACCCAGTCGGGGAGCCGGAGCACGACGCCCAACAGGCCGATCACAAAGCAGGCGGCAAGGATGCCCCACGCGACGTCGACCCACCGCGGCGCGAACCCGAAGAGGATCACGGCCAACCCGATCATCAGCCACATAGCCGGCGCGTACACGACCGCGGCGGCCAGCAGGCGCGGCACGCTGCTCCACGGTCCACCAGCGATCGCGTAGCTGACACCCGTGGCCAGGCCGGCGACGGCGAGCAGGCCAACGCTTCCGGCTACCGCGATCGTCAGATGACTCGCCGCCCAGCGCCATCGTGAGACAGGGCTCGCCAGCACCGACTCCGCTCGCAAAGCCGACTCCTCGCTCCGCAAGCGCAGCGCCGACTGGATGGCGAAACCTGACGCGATGAGGGCCATGACCCGAAACGATGTCGCGAAATAGGTGTCTGTCAGGTTCCCAATGCCCGCGCTCGCCATCATCTCAGCCAGCGCTTTGTTGTTTGCGACGAAGCTGTCAATGGTCGGAGCGATCCAGCCGTACGCGATCCCGGTGACCAGGACGCCCGCGCCCCACCCGACGAGAGTGCCTCGCTGCAGACGCATGGCCAGGCCCAACGGATGTCCGAGGCTGCGCGCGGCGACGATCCGTCCCGGGCGTGGCGCGACAAGCCCAGAACCGTGGTCGCGCTTGACTGCGAGGCGAATCGCGACCGCGATCAGCGCTACGGCCGCCCCGAGAAGGAGCACCAGGGGCCACCACCTCTCGTCAGCGAAGGGACGCGCCTTCTGCGCCAGCCCAATGGGCGAGAACCAGGAGATTGTGCCGTTTCCAATGTCCCCGACGATCCGCATCAGGTATGCCAGTCCGAGGAGGGCGCCGCTTGAGCCATACACGACGCGGGTGTTCTGGGTGATCTGTGCCGCGACGAGTGCCAATCCGGCGAAGAAGAGTCCCACGACCGCAAACGAGGCGCCCAGCACCAGCGACCCGGCAGTCGGCAGACCCTCGGCGATGAGGGCGGCGGAGACGAGTACGGCCACCGCGATGTTCATCGCCAGCAGGGTGATCAGCGCCGCGAAAGCCGGCGCGTGAATGCCTACCGGTAGCGAGCGGACGAGCTCGAGCCGACCGGCCTCCTCGTCGCCGCGGGTGAGCCGGCCGATCATGAAAAAGCTCATCAGGGCGACCATGACCATCCCGAATGCGCCGACCTGGAAGGCTATCTGCCCGCCGAGGGTGCGGAGACCCTGCGCTGGGCCGTTGAAAGCAATGGCTCCGGCGTTGTGCTGGGTCGCCGCGGCGGCTTGATCGATCGACGCCTGCGTCGGGAAAAGCGACTTCACGCCTACCACCGTGAGAAAGACCAGGAGGGCGATTGAGACGACCCAAATTGAAATGCGTATGCGATCCCGCCGGAGGATCAGGCGGATCAGCGCGGCCGCCCCGGCTAGACCGTTCACGCTCGCCCGTCGCGACCGGACGCCGCCTCGTCCGTTCCGCGCTCCGGTTCTTTCGCGAGTTCGTCCCCGTAATGCCTCAGGAACAGCTCCTCCAGCGTCGGCGGATGGCTCACCAGGCTAATGACGCCGAGCTCGCCCAGCCGGCGCACCACCTCGTCGAGATGCTTGGAGTCGACGTCGAACCGGACCAGCGAGTCCTGAACCTCGAGACTGTGAATGCCAGGAAGGCTGTTCAGGCCGGCGGCGGGCGCCTTTAGCTCGACGGTGATCGACGTGCGCGTCAGATGGCGCATGTCCTGCAAGGTTCCGCTCTGCACTGTGTGGCCCAATCGAATGATGCTCAGGCGATCGCAGAGGGCCTCGACCTCGGCCAGGATGTGGCTGGAGAGGAGCACGGTCCGGCCCTGAGCCTTGACCTCCCGGATGCAGTCCTGGAAGACAGCTTCCATTAGGGGGTCGAGACCGGACGTGGGCTCGTCGAGGAGAAGGAGCTCGGCGTCGGAGGCGAGCGCCGCCACCAGGCCGACCTTCTGTCGGTTCCCCTTGGAGTAGGTGCGCGCCTTCTTGGTCGGATCGAGCTCGAAGCGCTGGAGAAGCTCGTCCCGCCGCCGCCGGTTGAGGTCACCCCGGAGCCGTCCGAGCAGATCGATGATCTCTCCGCCGCTGAGATTCGGCCACAGGCTCACCTCGCCGGGCACGTACGCGAGACGGCGGTGCAGCGCGACCGCGTCGCGCCATGGGTCACCGCCGAGAAGCGAGACGTTCCCGGCGTCGGCGCGAAGCAGGCCCAGCAGAATGCGGATCGTCGTGGTCTTGCCGGCGCCGTTGGGTCCGAGGAAGCCGTAGACCTCGCCTGCCTCGACCTTTAGATCGAGCCCGTTCAAAGCGCGGGTCGCTCCGAAGGTCTTGACGAGCCCGGACACCTCGATCGCCAGCGCCATGCGTGAATCTTGGCACCGGCCCTGGGATCGCACCCGTGCTGCCCGGCACCCGCGTGGAACGCATTAAACACAAAATGGCGGGCGACTTCGTGCGCGCCTACCGGGTGACCGCGAACAGCATCATCTGAGACCCGTCATCCGGCGCGGGATGCCCCTAGAGAGGTTCGGGGTCTTCGCAACCGACGCGATGATCAAGGCTCTCCTCTAGCGCTCACCTACTGACGGCGGGATCACAGTCCGGTCGCGAAGCCTTTAACATGCCGTCGGACACGGATGTTCTGGTTTGTGCTGTGGCTGGCCGGAATCGTCGCCACGCAGGTCGGAATCGTGGCTAGCGCAAACCAGCTTGGCAGTCAGTCGGGCGCGATAGTTTTCAAGGGCCCGGAGGCCGCCTTGATTCTCCCGCCGGCGTTCGCGGTGGCCTTGGCGATCGCGGGGTCGGTCGGCGTGAGTGCGGGATTGATCGGGATCTGGCACAAACGCTGGTCGCGCTTGCATCGCCTGGCCTTTTTCAGTTTGGCGTTCGCGTCGATCGTATTGCTGTCTGCGGAACTCCTCTGGCTCCTAGCGCTGGCTCAGGGCGGCGGATCCTTTTCTTAGATCGCGCGACCAGCGCCTCTCCAAACCGGGCAAGGCCGCGTTTGATTGAGGGCCAGTACGCAACCCGATGGCGCGATGGAAACCAGGCTGGCGGCTCGCTGCCTTTAGCGTTGTCTGTGGAGCGTTGTCCTGGGTTCTGATCTCCGGTGCCGGCGGATCGGGCAAGGCCATCGCCAGCATCCTTGGTCCTGTCGGGTTTTGGCTGGGTCAGCTGCTGGCCGTGGCGGCGATCGGGACGGGGGTGAGCGCCTTCATCGGTGTGGGGCCGGCTAAGCCGCGGCTGCGGGCACTGGCGATCGCCGGAATTCTCGCAGGGGCGCTTGTCGTCCTCTTCGATATTTGGATCGTGGGCCTGAGCGCCAGTAATATGAGCAGTTAGGCTCGTAAAAGACAGTAGCTGCTCCGGACGGAGCTGTTCTCCGTGACCTTGTGGATCGCTATCGTCCCGCAGTTGCTGATGTTCACGGCTCGGCGCTATGAAGTCCTTGACCACGATGGCGTCGGCCCGACCGCCGCCGTCGACATCAGGGAAGAACGTCCCCTGGCTTCCATGAACGGATCCCGCGCGCAGGCGAGGTCACCCGCCGACGGAGTCGCCGGGGTACCATCTGCGACTTGCCGTGATCCGAACGAACTACGGCCTCAGGTCGCTTCTCACCGGAGCCGCCGGAGTGGTGCTCGTAGGCCTGGTGCTGTTCCTCGGCAACCCCATAACCAACGCCACCTTCTCGTCGCTCCCAAAGGAAAGCAGAGTCGCCGAGCAGGTCTTCGAGCTGGTGCAATGGGCTCTATCACCATTCGCGGCGGTGGCACTGGCCGCCCTGCTCGGCGTGATCGGCATCGGGTTGAGCTTCCTCGGCTTCAGGGCTCGGCAGCGCCTGCTGTCGGCCGTCGGCGTGACACTGAATCTTGCCCTGATCCTGGTGGGGGCAGCGCTGTGGTTCCTCCTCACCCACGGCGACTGACCTAACCGGCTGCCATTGGCCGCTGCGGAGTGTGCCAGCGGGCTGGCGCCCCGCTAGCTCGCAGTCACTTGCAGGTTGCCTCCTGTCAGGGATTCGGCCGAGGAGTCGTAGCCGTCCCCGAGCCGCAGGCGGAAGGTGTCCGCGTGGCCCGGCTCGCCAGTGTCGACCGCGTCGACTCGGAACACCACGCTCGCGCCGCCATTGATGCTCGCCGTGCCGAAGACCTCGGCTGAGCTGCCGCTGACGACGAGCGCATCGACGGTCAGACCCTTCACTGACCGCGCCGCGGCGTGGAATTCAAGGTGGCCGCCAAGCTCGCCGGCCAGCGATCTTAGCTGCGCGGTAAGAGCCAGGCTTGCGGCGGCACCGCTGGAATCGGTGATCGTGCCGCCACCCACGACCCGCCCGGTTGTGCTCGCGGGAAGCGTCCACGTCTTGGTGGCGGTGCCCTGGGGTTCGTGGGCTGAGGGGTCCGGGTTGCGGACACCGTTGTTGTCTGTGTCCGCAAAGGCTGTGATCGTGTCGGTTCCAGGCAGGTGGCCGACGTAGGTGAAGGAGGCGAGACCCGACAGGTCGGTGGTCGCGAAACCGCTGGCCGGCTCTGCGAATGCCTGGTTGGCACCTGTAACCGCAAAGCGAACGACGATGTTGGGCACTTCGTTCCCGAACTCGTCCTGCACATGCGCCGTGACGGTATGCGCGGTGTCGATGACATTGGTCGCCAAACTGGGCGTCAGCGCGAGGGTGGCCGGCGGGCCGGGTTGGACCTTCAAGATAGCCGCGGAAAGTGCCGTGTTGTTGGTCTTGTCGTACTCGGCGAACACGTTCGCCGGATCGATGACGACCTTGACCCTGTAGGTCCCGGTCGCCGTGCCCTTTGGCACCGTGCCCGCGAGGTTGAGGTTGACCTTGGCCGCTGCCGCCAGTCCCGGCAGGTCGGTGGCGGCGAGCGGGACGTCGGGGCCGCTCGGTGAGACCGGGGAAAGGAACACGGAGACGTGAGGGCCGTTGATCGCTCCTCCGTCGCCCTGGTTGTGGACTGCGAAGGAGACGTTCAGCTGCTGCCCGGGCGCCGCCGGGTTGGGCGCGAAGCTGACGCCTCCGTCGACGTAGAAGTCGGGCAAGATGGTCCCAAAGACCTTGCCGATCCACAGCAGGTAGTTGTTGCTGTTGGGCCAAGGCGACACCGTGTACTGGTGTGCGATCCAGACGCCGGTGTCATCGTAGGGGTCGACCGCCGCGCCACTCAGATCGCCCCAGAAGAGGGCCGCTGTTGGATTGGACAGGGCGAGGTTGTAGGAGTCCTCGCCGGCCTTGAGGAGCCGGCTGGGCCGCAAGTCAGGTTCGCCCTGAACGAACGCGCTGAAGCGGACCTGCGGGAAGATTGCGGCGCCGGAACGGGTGTAGACCACCGCCAGGTCGCCATTCTTGTTCACCTCTGCGGTGCCCCAGCCGTAGTAGATGCTGGCGCCCGGCGAGTCTTCGAGGTCGTTGTGCCCGCCGAAGGTGCGGTCGACGGCGACGCTCAGCGCCGGAAAGGCGCCGACGTCGACCTGCACCAGGCGAACTGAGGTCAGGGGCGTACCCTGGCCGAACCAGTCGACGGCATCGTTCATCGTCAGGTACAGCCGCCCACCGCGCTCGACGGCCTTGAGCACGTTGATGTAGAGGTTGGTCATGCGGATCAGTTTTGTGCTGCCGAGCTGCGGGGCATCCTGTGGGCAGCCGAACTCGCGCAGCGACACCCCGGCGCTGGCCAAAGCTGGGACGCTGTTGCCTTCGACCAGAGACTTGAAGCTCGCAGGGTCCGCCAGCGACCAGATAGTCAGGTTCGGCTGGGGAATGCCGTTGCCGCCGGCCTGATCGCAACCGCCGTAGGTGTTGGCAAAGAAGGCAGATCCGCCCGGGTCATGGTTGAGAACGGACTGCAGCAGTCCGACCGCGCTGTTGTCGGCGTTTCGGAAGTCCCACCACTGAGCACCGTTGTGCAACCGCCCGGACACCAGTTCGTCGGCAGGAAACGCGCTGAGTACGACGTACTTGAAAGTTCGAGGCGACGTGCTCTCATCGACGATGCCGATCGTGTGGTAGAAGTTCGAGCCATCGATGCCAATCGTCGGGTAGTCGGCTGCAAACGTACTGGTCGCGTTGCTGTCCGGCGGTACCGACGACCACCAGTACTCATACCAGCCATCCAGAGGGTTCTCGCTCTTGGACACGGCGAGGACGTTCTTCTGGGCGACGGATTCAGGCGCTCCCTGCTGGATGGCGCCCGCGGCCATGAAGAAACGCTTGTGGTGGGGGTCGAAGATCAAGCGCGCATCGAAGTAGCCGACCACGCCCGGCGGAGCGAGCGGCGCGAAGAGAGTGCTCAGCGATTCCGCGGCGACGAGGGGTTCCCCCGCCTTGCTGAAGAAGCCGATAGCGGCCCGTGCCGTGACCACGACGTGAGTTGAGCTCGCCGCGACCTGGGGGTCACCCGAGAACCCGCCCTGTACCTGCTGCGCCTGCCAGCTTGTCAACGCCACCGGCGTCTGCGGAAGCGTGTGCAGGCCTTCGTCATCGTCGGTGGCTGCGGCCAGGACCGGAGCCGACGCGAAGCCGGACACCGGTGGCAGGGGCGACGCCGAGAGGGCCGCGGTAGCGACACCACCGAACATCGGGACCACCGAGCTGTTGAGGGGATTGGCGGCGTACACCTGGCGCGCTCCAGGCAGGAGCAGCACGAGCACCAGTGCTGGCAACGTCAGGAGGCAAATCCCACGAATACGCGGTCGACTCGTGATCGCACCAGCGGTTGATCCCATGCCGCCCCCTTCGACGCCACCAGCGTCTCGCTTCCCCACAGCCTCGCCCGACGGGCGATCCGTGGCCCTCTTGTACACGCCGCCAGGATCGCTGTCAACGCTTGCGCCTGGCCAGTATGCCCACCACCGCCCGGAGGGTGAGGAATGCGATCACGGCCACGATCTGGCCGCCCAGGATGGCGCGGTTCACGTCGACGGCCGGCCTCCAGTCGACCTCTTGGCCGCGGATCACGAAGGCGCCGACCGGCCGCGCCATCATGCCGTAGCCGCTGCCGGACCCCGTGCCCTGGTCGCCGGGACCCTCGCCGGTGCCTCCCCCCGCGCCGATCATCACGCTGGCGGCGGTGATGACCGTGATGCCGTTTTTCTCGTACGGCTCGCCAAAGACTCGCTTGGCACTCAGCGCGCGCTCCGCCTCGGCAGTGACGTCACCTGACTTCATTCTTCCAACCTCCGAACCCACCTTAGCGGCGCGCCCTAAGCTCGGGACCGTGTCACCATCAGACCTCGCGCAGGCCCGGGGGTCGATCGACTAATCCATGTCAAGACTCCGGCCCGGGCGCCGCTCGGCGGCCGTCCTCGCGATCCTTCTCCTTCTGGCAGTCGGAGGCTCCGACTTCGTCGTCGCCGGCTTCTGGACCAGTCACCCGATGCTCACAGCGATCGTCTCGGCACTGGCGGTGGTCGTGCTCTCGGTGGCTGTGATCGAGGTGGTGCTCAACCGCCGGTCCGAGCAACGCTGGCGGCTTCTCGCCCAATCGGCCCTCATCGAGCTCGCAGAGGCGGCGCACACGACCTGGAGCGGCCTGGCCGAAGGTCTTCATTTGAGTGGGGCGTCTGAGATGTCGCCGGACCGGGTGAGGGGGGCTTTGACCTCGGATGCCACGGGTCCAAAAGTTCGGCGTCAAGTTGAAGAGGCTCTGCTGGATAGGGCTCTCCAGGAACAGCTCGCCGAACAGCTCGCCAAGCAGCTGGCGGATGGCCACCAAATCCTGGGTCGGTGGGCGGTGGCTTTAACGTCGTCGGAGACCTACGCCGAGACCTTCGATCAGCACGTCGAGCTCTACGGCCGTGTCAACGGCCTCGAGCGATTCCTACGCGAAGGGCACCGACAGTCGGATCCGCGCGGACGCCGCGGCCGGGGCCGGCGCGACTACGGGTCGGAGGGCGGCGAGGCCGAAGACGAGTGGTTCGTGGACAACCTCATCACGACGATCAACATCGGTGCCAATCTCGAGGATGCGACGTGGGACCTGGCCCTTCGCGTGGTGCCGGAGACGTGGTGGGATCGGCGTACGGCGGGACTGGCGGCCGCCACTCGGTCCGGGGGCCGGTAGGGTGACGCGGAAACGTCCTCAGTTCACCCTGCGGAGCCTTTCGCGCGCTGCAGCTCGGCAATCTGGGCGCGCGCGGCAGCTACCAGCTCAGCGTTCGTGTTGGCGTGCCCGGAGAGACCCCATCCACCTTCGACGGCCTCGGTGAGCAGCACCCAGGTCCTGCTCGCTAGCGACGAGTCGCCGGCAGCGGCCGCCACCAGGTCGGTGAATTGGCGGACCACGGCAAGCTGCTTTTCGCGGTCGAGCGCCCCGGCGTTGGTGAGCACCTGCACCCGGACGTAGTTGCTCTGTCCCTCGACATTCGACAGCGCGCCGTTCGGCAGGTCGTGGATGAATGCAGCCGTGTTGCTTCGGAACATCGGGATATCCGGAACCTGCTCGATCTTCATCAAGGTGGCGGCGAGGTCACGCGCCAGTGACTTGGGATCCGCAAACGTCCCACTGCTCGCGTAAACGTCGATCATCGGCATGGTCTGCTTTCTCCTTCTCAGCTCGTGACCGCGGGCGCCTTCGCGGCCGCCTGGATCAGTGTCACCACCTCTTCGGGGTGCGACACCATCGCGAGGTGGCTCGAAGCAACCTCGATGGTGTGGGCTCCCATCCTCTTTGCGAACATCCGCTCAGCGTCCGGCGGAATCGCCTCGTCGTCGGTGGCGACCAGGTACCAGGACGGCAGCGACTTCCAGGCGGGCGCCCCCATCACATCGTTGAAGGTGCTCATGGAGAGGCCCTGCTGGACGGCGCACAGGACCTTGGCCCGTGTCGTTTCGACGTCAGAGGCGAAGTGGCCCACAAAATCCTCCTCCGGCAGCCAGCCGAAGCCCTGCTCGTCGACGATCAGGTGCGCCAGCGCCGGCGTCGGGGGACCAGCACCAAGCAGCGCGCCCAGCGATTCGCCCTGCTCGAGGCCGAAGGCGGCGACGTAAACCAGTGCCACCACGTTCGGCGCGTCGGCGCCGAGGGCGGTCATGATCTGACCGCCGTATGAATGGCCGGCGACGATCGTCGGGCCGCTCTGCCGCCGAAGGACCTGTCGCAGCCGCGCCACATCGTCGGCCAGCGAGGTCTCGGGGAACTGAGGCGCCGTGACGGCGAACCCGGCAGCTTGCAGGGATTCGATCACTGAGCTCCAGCTGGAGCCGTCCGCCCAGGCGCCGTGAACCAGCACAACGTTCGGCTTTTCGCTCATGGTGGCGATGGTCGGCCGGCGAAGGACGCCTTCGCTTGAGTCAATCGACTCGTTTCAGGGAGTCGCGCAGCTGCGCTCGAGAGGTGATCTCCAATTTCGGAAAGATTCGATAGAGATGCCCCCCGATCGTGCGGGGTGACAGGAAGAGACGCTCCGCGATCTGACGGTTGGACAGGCCCTCCGCCGTGAGCTGAGCGATCTGGAGCTCCTGCGCGGTGAGGCGATCGAGCAGATCGGGCGCTCGACGCCCGACCGTCTCGCCGGTCGCGCGCAGCTCCCGTCGCGCACGCATGCTCCAAACGCCTGCGCCGAGGGCATCGAAGAGAGCCACACCTTCTCGCAAGGGCGCGCGCGATTCGGTGGTCCGCCGCTGCCGGCGCAACCAGCGGCCCCACGCGAAGAGCGTGCGGGCGCGGAGGAACGGGTAGCCCGTCAGGTCGTGCGCCAGCGCAGCCGTGAACAGCGCCTCCGCCCGTCCGTCATCGGTTAACAGAGGACGCGCGCACGCGAGGGTGAGGCGCAGGATCGGCGGATCGCTGTGGGCGGCGATTGACTCGAGCTCTGCGGTCACCCTTGCCAAGCGCCCGGCCCGTCCGCTGCCGGCGGCCGCTTCTGCCAGATCGACCCACGCCGGCCAGCGCATGAAGCGATGGAAGGCTGGATCGGTCTCGTCGAAGACGTGCCACAGATGGCCAAATGCATCCTCGTGCCGCCCTTCGGCCAGGGCCGCCGCGCCCCGAGCCAGGTGTGCCGTCGCGAGCAGGGGTCCGCCCTTCATCGCCATAACTGCCTGCTCGGGCCCCGCCAGAACCGCGTCGACATCCCGAGAGGTGCCACGCAGCGCCGTTACCAGGGCGCCGACGAGCTCGCCCGTGAGACCGTACTGAGGCTGGCGAGTGTCACGGGCGAGACCTGCCGCCTCCTGGGCGGCCGCCGCGGCCGGCCCCCATTCCCCAGTCTGGATCGCCACCCAGGCGTAGTGCACGAGCGTCTGGGTGAGCAAGCCCAGCCTGACCTGCTCGCGGAGGCCCTCGACGGCGCGCGCCAAGAAACGAGCTCCGATCTGAAAATCCCCCGCCTTCTCGGCGGCGATCCCGACGTACATGGCAGCCGTCGGGTCGGTGACCTCCGGGAGCTTGAGCCGTGCAACGCGGCTGAGGACGGACGGACCGGTCGCCTCCGGGTGCGCGAGCGCGACGACTGCGAGCACGCGCGGGTCGCTGTCGCCGAGGCCCATGCCTAGAGCGGCGTCGACGAGGTACTGCCGAGTCGTGGTACGCGTCCTCGTCCACCAGCAGCGGTGGGCGATCGGCACCAGAGATCGCAGCGCGAGGTCTCGGTCTCCCCCCTCGCTCATCTGCCGCGCGATCTCCACGAAGCTCCTGGTGGCGCCCGCCTCGACCCAGACGTCTCCGCTGACCACCTGCCGCAGCCACGCGAGCCGCGGCGCCTCGCGAGGGCCGAGTTCAAGAGACTCCGCCTCCAGGAGGACACGGCGGACGACGTCGACCAGGCCGAGCTCATAGGCGATCTCCGCGGCCGCCACCAGGAGCGCCCCCTTCTTTTGTGGGTCCGCCGTCAGCGTCGCCGCGCGCTCCAGCGCCGGGCCGGCGACGTTCAGGGCGCCCCGCCCTCGTGCCGCTCGCGCATGGTCCTCGAGCGCGGAGGCGATGAGCTCGTCGGGGCCCTCCGCCGCCATCGCGCGGTGCCACAGATTGCGTTCGGGATCGCCGACCGTGGCCGCCAGGGCCCGGTACATTGCGAGCGCCTGCGCGGCGCTGGCCGCCTGTCTCACCGCCGAGCGGATGAGGGGGTGGCCGAAGCGCACTGCGCCGTCCTGGACTTCGACAAGTCCGGACTCCACCGCCGGCTCTAGGGCACTGACGGAAGCTGCGCTCGCTTGTGCGATCTCGTCCAACGACGCACGACTGTCCAGCGCCGCGGCCAGCAAGGCGCGCCGGGCCTCGAGGGGAAGGTCGTTCAACCGGCTCGCGAAGGCCTGCTCGAGGCGTGCCGTGAGCGTTGGCAGACTGGGCGTCAGGCGCGTCGCCCATTCCGGCGCGGTGCGGGCGAGCTCGACCAGTGCAAGCGGATTGCCGGCAGCCTCGGCGAGAACTCTGGCCCGCAGCACTGGGTGCAGCTCGGGCGCCCTTTGATCCAGCAGCTCCGCCGCAGCCGGAGGGCTCAATCGCTCGACGTCCAGCATCGGCAGCCGCGCGTCGTCGAGCGCGGTGACACGCCCGGCACGAACCGTGGCGATCATGGCCAGCGGCTCGCTCTCGAGGCGCCTGGCTACGAACGCCAGGGCGCCTACGCTGGAGCGGTCGAGCCACTGCGCGTCATCCACGAGGATCACGATCGGCCTGCTTTCAGCCGCCTCGCAGAGGAGTTGGAAGGCGGCTAGAGCGACTCGAAAGGGATCGGCCTCCTCCTTCTCGTTGGCGCCAAACGCCGTGTCCAACGCCCGCCGGTGGGAGGCGGGCAGCTGCGCGGCGTGCTCGAGGACGGGATGCAAGAGCTGGTGGAGGGCGGCGAACGCGAACTCAGCCTCTGACTCCGCACCTTCCGCGGTCAGCGTCCTGGCACCTCTGGCCTCGGCTCGCTCACGTGCGAGGCGCAGCAGCGCGGATTTTCCGATCCCCGGCTCGCCTCGCAGCACCAAGGCTCCACCGCCTCCCGGAAGGCGGTCGACCAGCGAGGCGATGAGCTCAGCCTCCGCCTCGCGCCCGATCAGACCGCGAACCGCATCGGTTCGAACCGGGCCGATCATCGACCGAGGATAGGCGAAGTTGCAGCCGGCTCGATCTGGGCCGAGCCGGCTGCTTTCGGGTGTGTGAGCGCTAGCGCAGAGCGGCGAAGTTGACGACCGGGCAGCGGACCAGGACAGGGGTCACCTCGATGGTGCCCAAACCAGCCGCCGCGGCTCCGGTGATGTCGTCGTCCTTGCTCAGCTCGAAGGGGATGACGCCCGCGTTCCAGTGGAAGATCTGCAGGTTCCACGCCCCACCCTCGTAACCCGGTTCGGTGGGGATGAAGTTGAGAACATTGCAGGATGTGGCATCGTTGGGGAGCGCCGCCAGCAGCCTGGCGCACTGCACGGGCGGCGTGTTCCCGTTGGCATCGACCACGTGGTAGACGATGTTGCCCTTGGCGATGAGCTGAGCGGCTTGCGGCGAGGACGTGACCTCGGCGGTGGCTTCGTACTCGATCAGCTGATGGTCATAGAAGCCGGAGTTTCGGGTCGCGGAGGCCGCCGACGCCGGCAGCGCGCCCGTGAGGGCCATGGCCGCGGCGATCACCGACCCGACGAGGAGACGTTTCATGTGCAAATACCTCCATGCTCGTGGCACCCCGGTGGGGCGTCCTGGCGCGGAGGATGGCGGCCTGGTCCTACGGGTTTGCGACGCCGGCTGTGAGGGAGCCGTCAGGCAGCACGGCTAGCGTTCGCCGCCCCTACCGTGCTGGGCAGTCCTGAGCCGGCCATGACGGAACTGGTCCTCGTCGTCGACGACGACCCCAAGATCGTTGCGCTGCTGCGCGCCTACCTGATTCGGGCCGGCTACGACGTCGCAACGGCGTCGGACGGCCGGCAGGCCCTGGAAGCGATCGGCACGCGGCGTCCACAGCTGGTCGTGCTCGACCTGATGCTGCCCGAGATCGATGGGCTGGAGGTGGCGCGGCGGGTTCGGCGCGAGTCGCAGGTGCCGATCCTGATGCTGACGGCCAGGGGCTCCGTCGCCCAGAGGGTGGAAGGGCTACGTATAGGAGCCGACGACTACCTGGTCAAGCCGTTCGCGCCGGACGAGCTGGTGGCGCGGGTGCAGGCCATCTTGCGGCGGACCGGGTCCGACGCCGACCAGCTGCGCCATCTCGACCTGGTGGTCGACGTGCAGCGTCACGAGGTCACCCGGAGCGGCGAGCGCATCGACCTGACCGCGCTCGAGTTCAAGCTTCTGGCGGCGATCGTGGCTGCCCGGGGTCGGGTCCTGACCCGTGACCAGCTGATCGACGCGGTGGCTGGACAGGAGTCGGCCGGGGTGTTCGAGCGGACCCTAGACGTGTACGTGGCCAGGCTGCGCGGCAAGCTCGGCGATGACGCGGCGCGGCCCCGCTACATTCGCACCGAGCGGGGTGTCGGCTACCGCCTGGCGCCGGCGGACTGACCCATGGCCCGAGTCTGGCGCAGCCTGGCGGTCAGGATCGCGGTCGCCATCCTGGCGGTGTCGGGGCTGGCGATCTCGGTGGTCGCCGCCGGCATGATGACCTTCGGGCACGACGCGACGCTGGCCGCCGTCGCTGCCGCCGCCATCGCGGCCCTCGCCCTGGCGGCGCTCCTGGGCCGGCTCCTGAACCTGCCGCTGGCGGCAATCGCGGGGGCGGCGGGCCGGATCGCCGAGGGCAACTACCGGAGCCGAGTGCCGCGCACCGGCCCTACCGAGCTGCTCTCGCTGGCCGACTCGTTCAACCGGATGGCCGAGGCGCTGGAGGAGCAGGAAGCCACCCGGAACGAGCTGATCATGAATTTCGCGCACGAGCTGCGGACCCCGCTCACCAACCTGCTGGGCTACCTGCAGGCTATCCGTGACGGCGTGATGGACGGCAATGTCGAGGTTTTCGACTCGCTGCGCGAGGAGGTCGATCGCCTGGTCCGCCTCTCGCATGCACTCGGCTACCTGGCCGAGGGCCAGGGGATGGCACCGGACCCCGACCTGGTCGAGGTCGAGGTCGGGGCTCAGGTCAGCGGCGCCGTGGAACTGGTCCGGCCGGCCATGGAGCGACGGGGCCTCCAGCTCGAGCTGCAGCTGGAGGCGGGCCTGGGCGCCCGCGCCAGCCCCGACCACCTGGCGCAGATTCTCGGCAACCTGCTTCAGAACGCGCTGCGTTATACCCCGCCCCAGGGCCGGGTCGCGATCAGCGCCAGACACCAGGACAAGCAAGTGGTCGTGAGCGTCGAGAGCTCCGGCGAGCCCATCCCGCCCGCCGAGCTGCGACACATCTTCGACCGCTTCTACCGCTTGGAGAAGTCTCGCGACCAGTCGCGTGGCGGCGCGGGTATCGGTCTGGCAATCGTCAAGCGGCTGGTGGAGTCGGCCGGGGGAGCAGTCGGCGCCGAGTCCGGACCCCGCGGCAACCGGTTCTGGTTCACGCTCCCCAGCCTGGTGGCCGTCAAGCCGGGGTCGGAGGGATAGAGCGGGCAGCCGCCCTTGCCGCCGCTGCGAGCCGTTCCAGACCAACGAGCAGAGCCCGCCTGTCCTCGGCCGAGATCTTCTCCAGCGCGATCGCCAGCGGGGCCAGGTCGAGGACGCTGTCTCGTGTCACGCGGGCGACCCCCGCGTCGGTGAGGACAATCGAGAGGCGGCGCTCGTCCATTGGGTCGCGACGGCGGGTGAGAAAGCCCCGCCGCTCGAGGCTCTTCACCTGCTCGGACGCCGAGCTCTTGGGGATGCCTAGGTGGCGGGCGACCACGCCGAGCGGAATGCCCTGGTCCCTTCCGATGTGGTGGAGCAGCTGGCGCTCGTGCTGGGTGAGGTCTTCGGTGTCCGCCTTGAAGAAGGCCCTCCAAATACGACCGTACAGCACATCGAACTGTTCGGCATACGATTGGTTCGCCACGCCGTACAATATACCG
>Ga0070707_100000792_pt1 | contig 31220 bp, 32 predicted proteins | sample KBSK5502metaG_FD_65468 | JGI IMG/M metagenome (GOLD analysis project Ga0070707, IMG submission 65468) | Corn, switchgrass and miscanthus rhizosphere microbial communities from Kellogg Biological Station, Michigan, USA - KBS K5-50-2 metaG | ecosystem: Host-associated > Plants > Roots >... | reverse complement strand
TTGGATCCGCCGTCCCGGTCAGGCTCACGTAGCCAGAAGCCGCACCCCCGGCCCGGCACATCCCCGCAGGTCAAACCCGAATCGACGCTGCGGCAACGACTTAAGTTCGGATTAGCGCTCGGTGCGTGATGGCCAGCAGCCTGGACCGGTGACTGTCTGCTTCAGTATCCGTTCATGTAGGTAACCATTTCGCGCGAGCGTCAAGGGGGGAGCAAACAAGGGCGGAGTCGCGTGCCCGGTCACCATCCTCATTCACGACTCATCGGCGCGACAATGGCGGCATGAGTTCTACCTGGGCGTCCTGGCTGGCGTGCCCTGCGCGCGGCCACGTTCGCCCGGTGGGGGCGCGCGTGCTGGCGGTGCGGTGCCTGCGGCCTCCGCACCGCCGACGTCGACTTCATGCGCGGCGTGATCACTCCGACCGTGCAGTACCCGGCCGAGCCGCCGAAGTCCGACACGTCGCGGCAGGCCATCCCGGTCCCGCGGTCACTCGCGCTGGAACTGGCCGCGCACGTGAAACGCTGGCCGCCGGATCCGGCTAGCGGGTCGCTTCAGACCGGCACGGACGGCGGCCAGCTGTCCACCTGAGCGCTTGAGCGCGCCATGGCGGACAGCCCGCGGCAAGGTCGACGGCCTGCCGCCTGGCTTCCGGTATCACGATTATGCCGACCTTCGCGTCGCTCCTGATCGCCTCGGGTGCCGACGTGAAGGTTGTCCAGGCCCGGCTTCGGCACGCGACCGCGACGACCACCCTCAACTGCTACGGCCACTTGTGGCCCGACCGCGACGAGTCGATGCGCGAGGTAGTGGACGCGGTGCTCCGTGATCGTGCGGACTCCCTGCGGACCACGGCGCCCCGCGCGGCGTCCCGCCGCTGGTCACCGCGCTGAGACGGCTAGCAGTCGAAGTACATCTCGAATTCGTGCGGGTGCGGGCGGAGCCTGATCGGGTCGATCTCGTGGGTCTGCTTGTAGTCGACCCAGGTCTCGATCAGGTCGCCGGTGAAGACGCCGCCTTCGAGCAGGTACTCGTGGTCGCTCTCAAGGCTCTCGAGCACCTTCTCCAGCGAGCCCGGCACCTTGGGAATAGCCAGGGCCTCGTCCGGCGGCAATTCGTAGAGGTCCTTGTCGATCGGCTCGGGCGGCTCGATCTTGTTCCTGATCCCGTCCACGCCGGCCATCAGCATGGCGGCGAACGCGATGTACGGGTTGCTCGACGGGTCAGGGACGCGGAACTCGATCCGCTTGGCCTTCGGACTTGAGCCGGTGATCGGGATCCGGACGCAGGCCGACCTGTTCCGCTGCGAGTAGACCAGGTTGACCGGCGCCTCGAAGCCCGGGACGAGCCGGTGGTAGGAGTTCGCGGTCGGGTTGGTGAACGCCAGCAGCGACGGGGCGTGCTTGAGCAGGCCGCCGATGTAGTACCTGGCCGTGTCGGACAGTCCGGCGTAGCCGACCTCGTCGTAGAACAGCGGAGCGCCGTCCTTCCACAGGCTCTGATGGCAGTGCATGCCGGATCCGTTGTCGCCGAACAGCGGCTTGGGCATGAAGGTCACGGTCTTGCCAGCAGCCCTGGCCACGCTCTTCACGACGTACTTGTAGAGCATGAGCTTGTCGGCCATGTGCAGCAGGCTGTCGAACTTGATGTCGATCTCAGCCTGCCCAGCGGTGCCCACCTCATGGTGCTGCATCTCGACGTCGATGCCGCACTCCATCAGCATGCGAACCATCTCGGAGCGCAGGTCGCTGAAATGGTCGGTCGGCGGGACGGGGAAGTACCCGCCCTTGTAGCGCGGCTTATACGCCAGGTTGCCGCCTGGCTCGTCCCGGCCGGTGTTCCAGGCGGCCTCGATCGAGTCAAGGTGGTAGTAGCCCTCGTTCGGACTGGTCGCGAACCGCGCCGAGTCGAAGATGTAGAACTCGGCCTCGGGGCCGAAGTAGGCCGTGTCGGCGATGCCGCTGCCGCGCAGGAACTGTTCGGCTTTCTTGGCGATGTTCCGCGGGTCCCTGCTGTACGGTTCGCCGGTCAGCGGGTCGTGCACGAAGAACGTCAGGTTGAGCGTCTTGTGGGTACGGAACGGGTCGAGCACGGCCGTGGTCGGGTCCGGCAGCAGCAGCATGTCCGATTCGTGGATCTCCTGGAAGCCCCTGATCGATGAGCCGTCGAACATCAGCCCGTCGGTGAAGACCCGCTCTTCGAACGCCCGCGCGGGGACGGTGAAGTGCTGCATCGTCCCTGGCAGGTCGCAGAACCTCACATCGACGAACTGGACGTCGCCGTCGGCTATGAACCGCAGAACTTCATCACCGCTTGTGAACATCAATTCTCCCTCGCTCGCTCACGTGCCGGCCGGCGGATGAGTCTGCATGAGGCTAGCGGTTCGCGATTTCCGGTCCGTGTCCCCGATGTTTCGGCCGCGTTACGCCGCTCGCTCCTGCCCTCCCCCGCTGCCCTACCGTCCCCGGCTGCCCTACCGTCCCCCGCTGCCCTACCGTCCCCGGCTGCCCTACCGTCTCCGCTGCACTGCCTTTCCCCGCTGCCCTGCATTCCTCCCTGCATCGCCAGGCTGGCTGAGTACTGTAAATGCGTGACTGAGCAGAATCGGGCCGACTCGCTGGGCACAAGGCGGTCGGACGCCGCCGGCGCCGCAGATTCCCCAGGTTACCCTGGCAAGGACCTGGGCCTTCCCGAGGCTGGCCGGGGTGCGGTGGCCGGCATGGCGCGCCGGGTCGGCGCGCTGTTCATCGACTGGCTGCTCTGCACGCTGGTCATTTCCGTGGCGATCAGGCCGCCGGCCGCGGATGTGGGTTTCTGGACGCTCGTGCTTTTCGCTGCCCAGGACTATGTCTTCACATCCCTCACCGGGCTCACGATCGGCAAGCAGCTGCTTCGGATCAGGGTCGCCAGGCTCGACGGGCGCATGGTTGGGTTCGGCTGGGGGTTGGTGCGGACGATGCTGCTCCTGGCCGTCGTGCCGCCGCTGATCGTCGATAAGAACCTGCGCGGCCTGCACGACCGCGCCGCGAACACCGCTGTCGTCAGGCTCTGACCAGCGCACCTCGAGGCGCCGCGGTCAGCACACGGCAGGCTAAGCGCTCGCGGTCAGCGCACCTTTGGGCGCGGGGGCCTCGGCATCCGGCCGGCCCGTGGCATCGGGCCGCCCGGTCCGCGCATGGCCGACGGAAGCGCCTTGAGCCGGTTGTTCAGGTCGGTGACGGCCGCTGGCTTCAGCGTGCGCGGCAGCTTCATCACGGTCCGCTCCAGCTTGCGGATGGGAATCTGGCCGGACTCGGTCCCGACCTGGAGCTCGGTGATCGGGACGCCGTAGGCGATCCGCGCCATCTTCTTCTTTTCCGCGCTCATCAAGATGGCCAGCCGGTTCGGTGACCCCTCGCCGACCAGGACCACCCCTGGCCGGCCGACGACACGGTGCACGAGATCCATGTCCCTGTTGAACGCGACACCAGCCGTGAACGTCCAGTTACCGCGCAATGTCCGCAGAATCTCCCCGGCCGCGCCTGGCTGCCCGGCGAGGGCCTTGAACCTGGTCTCTCTCGCGTATCTGGTGAACAGCAGCAGGGACGTCATGATGCCAAGAAGCACTCCGAACGGAATCAGCGTTGCCGCCTGCCCGGTCAGCAGGCCTACGACCACCAGCACCGCGAGGACCGCGACGCCGCTGCCGAGGATGATCGGCATAGCCCTGGGGTCGGATTTGCGGATGAATCCGGCAAGCATCCGCATCTGCTTCAGCCGGCCTGCCGCCGCCGGGTCGTCAGCCGCGCCCTTCGCCGCCTTTTTTTGCGCCTGCTTTGCAGTGTTTTGACCCTGCCGTGCAGTGTTTTGCGCCTGCCTTGCAGTGCCGCCGGGCATCTTTACCATGCACGTGAGAATACGAGCATGCGACCTCCGGCGCGAACCCGGTCAAGCCCGCTCGGTGCCGACCGGAGCGCCGAGACGATCCAGCGCGGCCCGGTACAGCCTCCCGGCGCGGTACGAGGAGCGGACCAGCGGGCCCGACATGACGCCGGCGAAGCCGAGAGCCAGTGCCTCGTCGCCCAGCTCGCCGAACTCGCCGGGCGGCACCCAGCGCTCCACCGGATGGTGCCTGGGTGACGGCCGCAGGTACTGCGTGATGGTCAGCAGATCGCAGCCCGCCGACCTGAGGTCGCGCATCGACGCGGTGATCTCGTCCCGCCACTCGCCCATGCCGAGGATCAGGTTGGACTTGGTGATCAGGCCGGCGGCCTTGGCCGCCTCGAGAACGGCTAGCGAGCGCTCGTACCTGAATCCGGGCCTAATCTGCCGGAATATCCTCGGCACCGTCTCGATGTTGTGCGCGAGGACCTCAGGGCGCGCGCCGAACACCTCCGCGAGCAGGTCAGCCTCGGCATTGAAGTCGGGGATCAGCAGCTCAACGCCGCAGCCCGGAACGGCGTGGTGGATCTCGGCGCAGGTCTGCCCGTAGAGCCAGGCTCCGCCATCGGCCAGGTCGTCGCGCGCGACGCCGGTGACCGTGGCGTACCGCAGGCCCATCGCGGCGACCGACTCGGCGACCCGGCGCGGCTCGTCGGTGTCGAGCGGGCCAGGCTTGCCGGTGGCAATCTGGCAGAAGTCACACCGGCGCGTGCACTGATCGCCGCCGATCAGGAACGTCGCCTCGCGATCCTCCCAGCACTCGTAGATGTTGGGACAGCCCGCCTCTTCGCAGACTGTGTGCAGCCCCTCGCGCCTGACAAGCTGCCGCAGCTCGGTGTACTGCGGTCCGGTTCGCAGCCTCGTCTTGATCCACGGCGGCTTGCGCTCGATCGGGGTCTGGCTGTTGCGCGCCTCGATCCGCAGCAGCCGCCGCTCTCCTGGTGCCAGTACCACGTCCATAAGCCTATGCCGCCAGGCGCCTGCCGCGGTCCGTGCCTAACCGGGTCCTCGACAATGCAGATGAAAGCAGGCCGCTGGATCGGGGATCATAGATCCCATGCCTAACCAGTTCGATCCGCCATCGGGAACGCGCGACTTCCTCGCGGCCGAGCTCACCAAGCGCGAACGGGCGTTCGGCGTGCTGCGCTCGGTGTTCGCGAGCTACGGCTTCGAGCCGCTGCAGACCCCGGCTTTCGAGCGCGTCGACGTGCTGCTCGGCAAGTACGGCGACGAGGCAGACAAGCTGGTGTTCAAGATCCTGCGGCGCGGCGAGCACGAGGCGAGCGGCGAAGCCGACCTGGCGCTGCGTTACGACATGACAGTCCCGCTGGCCAGGGTCGCCGCGGCGTATGGCAGCCAGCTGCCGACCCCGTACAAGCGCTACGCGATGGGATCGGTCTGGCGCGCGGATCGTCCGGGGCGCGGCAGGTTCCGCGAGTTCACCCAGTGCGATATCGACACGCTCGGCTCGACCTCGCCCCTGGCCGACGCCGAGGTGCTGTGCGCTCACCACGACGCGACGGCGGCGCTTGGCCTGACGGACTTCAAGATCCTGATCAACTCGCGGCAGGTGCTGTCCGGACTGCTCGAGGTGTTCGCGGTGCCGCCCGAGCTCGGCCCCGGGGTGCTCACCACCCTGGACAAGCTCGACAAGATGAGCCCGAGCGAGGTGACCGGCGAGCTCACCAGCCGCGGCCTGGGTGACCAGGCGGGCGTCGAGCTTGTCGGGGTGATGACTGCGGATGATGCCACCGAGCGGATCAGGACAGCGCTCAAGCCGAGCGAGGGCGGCATGGCCGGTTTGGATGAGCTCGACCGGCTGCTCGCGCTTACCGCCTCGCAGATTCCGGCCGACCGGATCGCGTTCACGCCGGGCATGGTGCGCGGCCTCAGCTACTACACGGGCCCAATCTGGGAAGTAGTCGCGGCCGGAGTGCCCGGGTCGATCGGCGGCGGCGGTCGTTACGACCACCTGATCGCGCAACTTGGCGGGCCCGATGTCCCAGCAACCGGCAGTTCGCTGGGCATCGAGCGCATCCTGACGCTGCTGCCCGGCCAGGCCGGCGACAGGCAGGGCACGCTCGATGTCGCGGTCACGGTCCTGGCAGACGACCTGGCCGCGCCGTCCTTCGCCCTCGCCGCGCAGGCCAGGACCGTCGGGCTCCGCGCCAGCGTCTACCTCGGTTCGTCTGGCAAGCTCGGCAGGCAGCTGCGCTGGGCGGCGGACCAGGGCGCCCGGTGGTGCCTCATCTACGGCAACGCCGAGCGGGAGGCCGGAACCGTGACCGTCCGCGACCTGGTCAGCGCCGAGCAGGAGGCCGTTCGGGCGGCCGAGGTAACCGGCTACCTGGCCAGCAAGGCGGCCGGCAGCCGTGGCTGAGGTGACCTTTACCGATCCGGAGACCTGGTACGCGAGCCTGCCCTGCGTGGTGGTAGCAGCCGGCGCATTGATCACCGATCCCACGGGGCGGGTGCTGCTGGTCAAGCCGAACTACCGCGAGCTATGGGCTCTGCCCGGTGGCATCTGCGAGTACGGCGAGCCGCCGCAGGCGGGCTGCGGGCGTGAGCTGGCCGAGGAACTCGGCCTCGACATCCCGGTCGGCCGGCTGCTTGCCACGGACTGGTCGCAGCCCTACGGCGCCGACGCCAGGCCGATCATGCACTTCGTCTTCGACGGCGGGCGGCTGGATGACGGGTCAGGCATCGTGATCCAGGAGGCCGAGCTAGACGGCTTCCAGTTCGTGCCGCCGGCTGATCTGCGCGGTTACCTGCCCGATTACAGCCTGACCAGAGTCAGGGGAGCGGTCAGAGCCCGCGAATCAGGAACGGCGGTCTTCCTGCCACACGAGACCGGCTGACGCGGCGCCCGAGGCGGAGCGCATCAGCCGACCGGGCTGGGCAGCAGATCGGCAGCGCTCGCCAGCCCTCTGGTCCGGCTGGCGCCGAGAACCGCAACCAGATGGCGCTCGACGGTGTCGAGCACGTCGCCAACGCTGACCTGGCGGCCCAGTTCCGCGGACAGCGATGTGACCGCCGCGTCCGCGATGCCGCAGGGGACGATCCGATCGAACCATGACAGGTCATTGTCGCAGTTCAGCGCGAAACCGTGCATGGTGACGCCGCGCGCCACCCGGACGCCGATCGCCGCGACCTTGCGGTCCTGGCCAGCCGCCGCGCCGGCCCTGCTGGCGTTGCCCGCCCGATTGCCTGGCTCGGTGCCGCCCTCGCCCCGGACCCAGACGCCGCTCCGGCCCTCGACCCGCTCGGTGGCCAGCCCAGCGTCCGCGCAGGTCTTGATCAGGGCCTCCTCGATCGCCCTGACGTAGCCGACCACGTCGACGGGCTCGTCGAGCGCCACGATGGGGTAACCGACCAGCTGGCCGGGGCCGTGCCAGGTGATCTTGCCGCCGCGGTCCACGTCGATCACTGGCGCGCCAGGGTCACCGACGGGACGGTCCGCCCGGCCGGTCCGCCTGCCTGCCGTATACACCGACGGGTGCTCGAGCAGCAGACAGCTATCGGGTATCTCGCCGGCCGCGCGAAGCGCGTGCAGCTCACGCTGGAGCTGCCAGGCCTGCTCGTACCCGACGGCGCTGGCGCCGAAGCCGGCCCGGATGAAGACGAGCTCCCGGTCCACCTGTTCAGCCTATGCCGTTCCGCCGGTTCGGCGTGCCGGGTGGCGGAGCGGCCAGCGGTGCTGCGATTTGGGTCGGTTAGCCTCTTTAGTGTCATGGATAACACGCCCGAACTTGAAACGCTCGCGAACCTCAGCGTGTCCGAGCGGCGCAAGCTGCTCCGCGCGCTGGTCGCGCTGGAGCGGGACGCCACGCCGCCCCCGGGCAGCAGCTGGAAATGGGACGCGATCCTGGTGTTCATCGTCGTCAGCTGCATTCTGCTTGCGGCCTGGATCGGAGTCATAGCCGTGACATTGCCCAGGTTCTACCACACCGGCTCCTGGCGGGGAGCCTGGGTCGGATTCGACATCGGACTGCTCGCCGCATTTGCCGCGACCGGCTGGACCGCGTGGCGGCGCCGTCAGCTGCTGATCATCTGCCTGGTCGTGCTGGCGACGCTGCTGCTCTGCGATGCCTGGTTCGATGTCGTGCTCGACGTCAGGACCTCGGGATTCCTGGCCAGCCTGCTGTCGGCACTGCTCATCGAGCTACCGCTCGCCATGCTCGCGATCTTCATGGCGAGGCGGCTGCTGCGGCTGACGCTAGGGCAGGTCATGCGCTACGAAGGGCTGACGGGCCAGGTGCCGCCGCTGTGGCAGATACCGCTGGTCGGACCGGTCGTCGGCACGCCGGTGACGAGGCTGATCAAGGCACGGGCTGAGCACAGGCTGACAGCTCGGCCCTCAGTGCGGTCGCGATGTCCGGGTGGGCGAAGCTGAAGCCCGCCGCCGTGAGCTTGGCCGGCATGACTCGCGCGCTGCCGAGCAGCTCGCCGGCGACCTCGCCCAGTGCGGTCCTGAGCACGACGGCCGGCAGCGTGAGCAATGCCGGTCTGCCGAGCGCTGTCGCCAGCGCCCTGGTGAACTCGGCGTTCGTCACCGGTGCGGGAGCGGTGAGGTTGAAGGGCCCGGCGGCATCGGCGGAACCGAGCAGGAACCTGATGGCCCTGACCTCGTCGGTCAGGCTGATCCAGCTGAGGTACTGGCGACCGGACCCGAACGTCGCACCGAGACCGAACCGGAACGGCAGCAGCAGTCGGCCAAGCATGCCGCCGCCAGCAGCCAGCACGATGCCAGAACGGAAGCTGGCGACGCGGATGCCCGCCGCCCGCGCCGGGCGCGCTGCCTCTTCCCAGTCGCTGACAAGGTCGGCCAGGAAACCCGGGCCGCGCGGCGCGCTCTCGTCGACGATCCGGTCGCCCGTATCCCCGTAGTAGCCGATTGCCGAGGCACAGAGCAGCACGCCCGGCCGAGGGTCAGCCGCGGCCATGGCCGCAGCGATCGTCCTGGTGGACTGAATCCGGCTCGATCGCAGGACGGCCTTCCTGGCCGGGGTCCACCGCCGCGCGGCGAGCGGCGCTCCGGACAGGTGAACGACCGCGTCCACCCCCCGCAAATCAGCCGGGTCGAGCCCGTCCGCGGCCGCCTGCGGATTCCAGCTGATCTCGGCCGGCGAGCCCGCTGGGCGCCGCACCAGCCGGACGACGTCCGCTCCGTCGGCCTCAAGATCGGCTGCCAGCGCGGAGCCGATCAGGCCTGATGCGGCGGAGACGGCTACTCGCATGGGTCTGCGCTACCGGCCGAACTCTGCCTCGAACGCGCCCTCCTCCAGCCGGTTCTTGATCGTCACGAGGAACCGGGCAGCGTCGGCGCCGTCGACGAGCCTGTGGTCATAGGTGAGCGCCAGGTACACGATCGAGCGGACCGTGATCACCTCGCCGAGATCCTGATCGTCGACCACGACCGCCCGCTTGTTCACGGTCCCCGTGCCGAGGATCCCGACCTGCGGCTGGTTGATGATCGGCGTGTCGAACAGGGCGCCGCGGCTGCCCGTGTTGGTCAGCGTGAATGTCCCGCCGGTCAGGTCGTCTGGGCTGACCTGGCCCGCCCTGGTCCGCTGCGCCAGGTCGGCGATCTTGCGGGCCAGGCCGCCAATGTTCAGGTCACCGGCATTCCTGATCACGGGAACCATCAGCCCGCGCTGGGTGTCCACCGCGATGCCGAGGTGCTCGGCGTCGTGGTAGGTCACGGTGCCGTTCGCGGTGTCGATGACCGCGTTCAGCTTCGGATGCGCTTTGAGTGCCTCGACTGTGGCTAGGGCGAAGAACGGCAGGAACGAGAGCTTGACCCCTTCCCTGGCCTCGAACGCGGCCTTGGCCCGGTCGCGCAGCCTGGCTATCGCCGTGACGTCCGCCTCAACCACGGTGGTGAGCTGCGCGGATGTCTGCAGTGACTCGACCATGCGCTGGGCGATGACCTGCCGGGCCCGGGAGAGCCGCTCGGTGGTGCCGCGCAGGCTCGACGGCGGGGGGATGGTCTTAGGCGCGGCCTGCCCGGCCGGGGCCTGGGCTGGCTGGCCTGCGGGAGCGGTTGGCTGCCCGGCCGGGGCGGGCTGCACGGCAGGAGCGGCCTGCTGGTCGGCCGGTGTCGTCGGCTGCTGCGGCGGGGCGGCAGCCGGGACCGGCCTGGGTGCTTCGCCGCCCCGGCGCTGCCTCGCCGCGTCGAGCACGTCCTGCTTGCGGATCCGGCCGCCGACACCGGTTCCCCTGATCGAGCCAAGATCGATGTCGTGCTCCGCGGCGAGCTTCCTGACCAGCGGCGTCACGTACGCGGTCTCGGCCCCGTCCGCAGGCGTCAGGGGCTCGGGCTCGGGCGCCGGCTCGTAAGGGGGCGGCGGCGCGTAGGAAATCGGCGGCGCCGTTTCCGCGTGCGCGGGCTGGTACTGCGCGGCTGGCCGAGCCTCGGGCGCCGGGGGCGCCGGGGGCGGCGGGGGCGGCGCCTGGTATCCGCCAGGCCCTTCGGCATACGGCTGATACCCAGCAGGCTGCTGCGCAGGCTCGCCAGGCTCGGGGTAGGCCGGGGGAACCGGGGGAGCCGAGGGGGCCGGGGGAGCCTGGTAGCCGGTCCCCGCATCGGGAACCCGCTCATAGGGCGGCGGCTGCTCGTAGGGGGCCTGCCCGGCAGCCGCCGGGGCCTGGCCGTAGCCGTCCTGCGGCTGGTAGGGCCGAGCTTGCTCTGCGGGCTGCTGAGCGCCCGCAGTTGCCGTCTCGGCGGCCGGGGCGGCGCCGTCCTCGTCGATGACGGCGAGTTCGGCGCCGACTGCCACGGTCTCGTCCTCGGCGACCGTGATCCCGCGGAGGATCCCGGAGACCGGCGAGGGGATCTCGGTGTCCACCTTGTCGGTGGATACCTCAAGCAACGGCTCGTCGGCCGTGACGTGGTCACCCTCGTGCTTAAGCCAGCGGGTAACGGTGCCTTCGGTGACACTCTCGCCAAGCTGCGGCATGGATACGGAAACCGACATGGCTTGCGCTGACTCCTTCGCTCAGGTTTACGCCATTGCTGACATCGGATCAGGAATGGAAGTGCAACGGCTTCCCGGCGAGCGCGAGATGCGCTTCGCCGATCACCTCCGACTGGGTCGGATGCGGGTGGATGAGCTGCGCGACCTCGGCCGGCAGCGCCTCCCAGTTGTAGATCAGCTGGCCCTCGGCGATCAGCTCCCCGACGCGGGCGCCGACCAGGTGCACCCCGAGCACGGGGCCGCCGCCCGCGGTCGCGATGACCTTAGCCGCGCCCTGGGTCTGCAGGATGACGCTCTTGCCGTTGGCAGCGAGGTTGTAGGTCACGTCGGTGGTCTCGATCCCGCGCTCGGCCGCGGTCGCCGAGGTGATGCCGACCGAGGCAACTTCAGGGTCGCTGTAGGTTACCCGCGGAACGCCGTCGTAATCGATCGGCGTGACCGGCAGCCTGGCGAGCCGCTCGGCGACGGCGATGCCTTCGGCGAAGCCGACGTGGGCGAGCTGCAGGCCGGGGGTAAGGTCGCCAACGGCCGAGATCGTCGGCACGCTGGTCCGCCAGTACTCATCGACCAGGACGAAGCCGCGGTCCATCGCCACGCCAGCTTCCTCATAGCCAAGGCCGGCCGACACGGGCCCGCGGCCGACCGCGACGAGCAGCACCTCGGCCTCGATCGTCGTGCCGTTCTCCAGGCCGACGCTGAGTCCGGCGGCCGTCTCCTTGACCTCGCTGAAGGCGACGCCGAGGTGATAGTTGATGCCGCGCCTTCGGAAGGCGCGCTCGAGCAGTTTGGAGCTCGACTCCTCTTCCGGCGGGAGCAGGTGGGGCAGCATCTCCACGATCGTCACTTCGGCGCCGAAGGACCGCCAGAGGCTGGCGAACTCAACCCCGATCACGCCGCCGCCCAGGATTACCGCGGACGCCGGCACCCGGTCCAGGAGCAGCGCCTGATCGCTTGTGATCACCCGCTGCCCGTCGATCTGCAGGCCGGGCAGCGACCGCGGCTCGGAGCCAGTGGCGAGGACGACGTGCGCGCCCCGGTAGACGGCATCCCCGACAGCGACCGTGGTCGGCGATGCCAGCACGCCGTCGCCGTAGACGATCTCGACCTTCCGGCTGGCCAGTGTGCCCTGCAAGCCCTTCCACAGCCGGTCGACGACCTTGTCCTTGTAGTTATTGACGGCTGGCATGTCGATGCCGTCGAACGTGGTCCGCACGCCAACCGAGGCGGCATCCCGCGCGTGGTCGGCGACCTCGGCGGCATGCAGCAGTGCCTTGGTGGGAATGCAGCCTCGGTGCAGGCACGTCCCGCCGACCTTATCCTTCTCGATCAGCACAACCCGCATGCCAAGCTCGGCCCCGCGCAGGGCACAGGCGTAGCCGCCGCTGCCGCCACCAAGGATCACAAGGTCGTAGTTGCCGGTATCGCTCTGGGTCACCAATCGCTCCTCGTCGCCTCCGCCGCTGACATGATCTCCCCGGTTGCCGCGCGTGCCTAGAGCCGGCCGTCCGCGACGTCCTGCGCGATCTGGACCAGCGTGCGGACCGCGGCGCCGGTGCCGCCCTTAGGGGTATAGCCGTATGGCTCGCCCTCATGGAAAGCAGGTCCTGCGATGTCCAGATGCGCCCAACGCACGCCGTCGGGTACGAATTCCCGCAGGAAGAGTCCGGCGACGAGCATCCCGCCGTCTCGCTCGGCGGCCACGTTCGCCAGGTCGGCCACCTTGGAGTCCAGGCCCTTGCGCAGTTCCTCCGGCAGCGGCATCGGCCACATGGCCTCGCCTGCTCGCGTCGCGGCAGCCACGATCCCGTCCCTGACCGTGTCGTCGTTCGCCATCACACCGCTGACCCGGGTCCCCAGCGCGACCACCTGGGCACCGGTAAGAGTCGCTATGTCGACAAGAAGATCGGGCGCATCCTCGCCCGATCTCGCCAGGGCGTCCGCTAGGACCAGGCGCCCTTCCGCGTCGGTGTTGAGCACCTCGACCGTGGTGCCGCCGTACATGGTGATCACGTCCGACGGCCGCTGCGCGCTGCTGCCCGGCATGTTCTCGGCAAGCGGCAGGTACCCGATGACGTTCACCCCGGGCTTGAGCGCGGCGACCGCCTGCAGCGCTGCCAGGACGGCAGCAGCACCGCTCATATCCGACTTCATGGTCTCCATGGCCTTCGGCGGCTTGAGCGACAGCCCGCCCGAGTCGAACGTGATTCCCTTGCCGATGAAGACCACCGTCCGCGACGCCTCCGCGTGCTGATAGCTCAGCCGGACCAGCCGCGGCGGGTGCACCGAGCCTTGGCCAACCCCGCGGATTCCGCCGTAACCGCCGGCGGCGAGCGCCGTGTCGTCCAGCACATCGATGCCGAGACCAGACGACGCGGCGATCTCGCCCGCCTGGGCCGCGAAGGTCTCGGGGTATAGATGCGACGGGCTCGTGTTGACCAGATCCCGTACCAGCGTCACTGCGGCGGCGAGCACCTGGGCCCTGCCTACCGCCGGGCCGACATGCGCCCCGGACGCTAGCAGCGTCAGCTCGGCGGCGGGATGGCCATTGCTGCGGTACCGGCCGAAGTAGTAGCTGCCAAGCATGGCGCCCAGTGCGGTCGCCTCAGCGCTCGCGGCGTCATCGGCGGGGAGGGCTAGCGCGATCGACCGGATCTTCGGGGAGGCGAGCGATCGCACCGCCGCGCCTGCGCTGCGGCGCAGGATCTCGGCGTCGTTGCTGCCTGGCTCCGCGGTGGTTGCCGTGCCGATGCCTACCGCTGCGATCACGGGCGCGGCCAGCTTGCCGGCCGACGCGATCCTGGTGATCTCCTCCGGCTTGCCGGTAGCGCCCAGCGCACTGAGAGTGGATGCTAGGCCGCCGCCGAGCGCGGCGTCGACGTCCTGGGCTCCCGGCGGGAGCACCAGGCCGCCCGTGCTTTGGCCGCCCGCGTCCTGGCCGACGGCGATCACTATCGCGTCGGCGCTGACGTCGCGGGCGGCCGAATTGGTGGTCTGAAGGGTCACTGTCACTCTTGTCAGCCTAGTGCCTGCGGGGGAGCTGGATTGCTGCCCTGCACCGCGGCCGGCCGTACGGTTGGAGCATGTCCCCGACGAGCCGCGATCCGACGCTCAGCGCTGACGCCATTACCGGCATGCTCCGGGCCGCCGGCTCGGTGTTCGCCGAGGAAGAGGCTCAGCTGCTGATCGAGTCGGCCAGCTCGCCGGATTCGCTGGTCGCCATGGTCGGCGAGCGGGTCGCCGGTGTGCCGCTTGAACACGTCGTCGGATGGGCGGAGTTCTGCGGCCTGCGGATCGCGATCGATCCCGGCGTCTTCGTCCCCCGCCGCCGCTCCGAGCTGCTGGCCCGCACGGCCGCGGAGCTGTGTCTATCAACACCAGGATCAGTCGTCATCGACCTCGCCTGTGGCTCAGGAGCCATCGGCACCGCGATCGCCACCCTCGCCGCCGGCGTCGAGCTGCATGCGACCGACATCGACCCGGCCGCCGTGGCGTGTGCGGGGCGCAATCTTGAGCCGGTCGGCGGCCAGGTCTACGCCGGCGACCTGTACGAGCCCCTTCCCGGTGTGCTGCGCGGCCGGGTCAGCGTGATCGCCGCCAACCTGCCCTACGTGCCTACCGAGGCTGTCGCCCTGATGCCGCCAGAGGCCAGGGACTACGAGCCCCTCGTGGCGCTTGATGGCGGGCCAGACGGGCTCGACGTGCTGCGGAGGGCAGCCACCGGAGCCGCAGCGTGGCTGAGGCCGGGCGGGCACCTGCTGATCGAGACAGCCTCCGGCCAGGCTGACCATGCCGCGGCAGCCTTCGCGGCCGCCGGACTGGCACCGACTGTGGCCCGTCACGAGGAGCTTGGCGCGACGGTCGTGATCGGCCGCCGGTGACCAGCATTCGGTGTTAACGGCCCGTCAATTCCGTGCCGCCGGGCGTTAACACGGCGTCAAGAACGCCCTGATCTCCCGTTTCGTGCTGTGCACTGGTCAGTGCGATGACCAGACCTTCGCCGCGGCCTGCCCGGCGCCTGCGCGAGGTGGCCGCCTATTACGCGCTGCCGGCCGGCTGCTCGGCGCTGCTGCTGGTCGGCACGATCGCCGCGGCCAGCCACGGTGCGGTGTCGGGCGCCTGGGTCCTGGCGCTCGCCGCGATCGTGGTTGCCGCGACCGGCCTAGGTGCCGAGCCCGCCGCGACGCTGTTCGTGGTGGCCGCTGGCTGGTTCGCGGTCGCGGGCTTTTCCCGGCCGCCTTACCCTCAGCTCAAGCTGACCGTGCAGCTAGGCGCCCGCGCGGCGCTCGTGCTGAGCCTGGCGGGCCTGGCCGGAACCGGGGCGGGCCTGCTCGTGCGTACGGTCGGATTGTCCTGCACACTGGGAGTTGTGGAGGTTCCTGGCCGGCGCCGCCGGCCGCGGTCGTGGTGGCGCGAACTAGGTCAGGCTGGCGGCCTGGACCGCAGGCGGCAGCTGGCCGGGGTCGCGCTCCTGGCCGTCCTGCCGCTGCTGACGGCCGCCCTCGTCCCGGCCCAGGGGTGGCTGAGCCTCTCCGATGACCTGCTGATCTACCTGGTGGCCGTCGTCGCGGTGGCGGTGGTAGGCGGGTTCTGGCCGGCCGTGGCGGCGGCGGTCACCGCGAGTCTGCTGCTCAACTGGTTCTTCACGCCCCCCGTGCATACGTTCACGATCGAAGACCCGCAGAATATGCTGGCACTGCTGCTCTTCATCACCGTCGCCGTCACGGTCAGCAGCGTGGTCCACCTGGCCGCCCGGCGGGCTGGCCAGGCGGCGCGGAGCCGCGAAGACGCCGCCGCCCTGCTCGAGCTGGCGCAGACCGTGCTCGGGGGAGCCGACACGCCGGGGGCGATCCTTGACCATCTCACCGCGACCTGGGGAGGCAGCGCCGAGCTAGCCGAGCTTGTCAACGGGCAGTGGGTCCGGGTGGCGGCATCAGGAACGACGCCGCCCGACACCGCGCCGACCTTGGTCAGGGCCGGGGCAGAACTCGCCCTCATCGTGGCCGGACAGCCCGATCCGGTGAACCCCCAGCTCCTTGACGGCTTCGCCGCCCAGGCGGCCGCTGCGCTCGAGCGGGATAGGCTCCGCACCCAGGCCGCTCAGGCCGAAGCCCTGGCCGAGGGAAACCGGATGCGGACGGCGCTGCTCGCCGCCGTAAGCCATGACCTGCGCACCCCGCTTGCCTCGATCAAGGCGAGCATCAGCACGCTGCGCCAGACCGGGGTGCAGCTCGCTCCCGAAGACGAGGCGGCTCTGCTGGCCACCACCGAGGAGTCCGCCGACCGGCTCAACGACCTGATCGGCAATCTGCTCGACATGAGCAGGCTCGCAGCCGGCTCGCTTGAGCCGTTCCTGCGGCCAGCGTCGATTGACGAGGTCGCCCCGATGGCCAGGCACGAGGCCGAGAGTTCCGGCAATCTGCGGCTGGTCGTGCCTGACGAGCTACCGCTCGTCAGGACTGATCCTGGGCTGCTCGAGCGGGTCCTTGCCAACCTGTTCGCCAACGCGATCGCTCACTCGCCGCCGGGCCGTCAGCCCGTCATGACCGCCAGGCGCGAGGACGACAGGGTGCTGCTCGACGTCATCGATTACGGCGGCGGGGTCGCTGACCACCTCAAGCCGCGAATGTTCGAGCCGTTCGAGCGCCTCGACGAGCGGGGCGGCACCGGCGTCGGGCTTGGCCTCGCCGTAGCCAGGGGCTTCCTGTCTGCGATGGGCGGTTCGGTGACCGCGCTTGACACTCCGGGCGGCGGCCTGACGATGCGCGTGAGTTTGCCCGTAGCCGAACAAGCGAGCTCGACGATGGCCGCCGAGCAGTGACCAAGGTCCTGGTGATAGACGACGAGGAGCCCATCCTGCGGGCGCTGCGGATCAACCTGGCCGCGCACAAGTACGAGGTCAGCACCGCCGCAGACGGGAAGTCAGGGCTGGCCGCGATGGCCAGGGACCGGCCCGACGTGCTGATCCTCGACCTCGGCCTGCCCGACATGGACGGGACCGAGGTGATCACGGGGATCCGCGGCTGGGCGTCGGTGCCAATCATCGTGCTCTCGGCCTGGGGCCAGGAGGCAGCGAAGATAGCCGCCCTCGACGCCGGGGCGGACGACTACGTGACTAAGCCGTTCGGCATGGGCGAGTTGCTCGCCAGGCTCAGGGTCGCCGTCCGACGGGCCTCGCCGGCGCCCGACGAGCCGGTCATCACTACCGGCGACATCACCGTCGACCTGGCCGCCAAGCGGGTCAGGCGGGCGGGCGAGGACGTCAGGCTCACGCCGACCGAGTGGCAGCTGCTCGAGGTGCTCGTCAGGAATCGCGAGCGGCTGGTGACGCAGCGTCAACTGCTGCAGGAGGTGTGGGGACCTGAGTACGGCACCGAAGGCAACTACCTGCGGGTTTACATGGCCCACCTGCGCCGCAAGCTCGAGCCCGATCCGTCCAGACCCCGGTACCTGCGCACGGAGCCCGGGATGGGCTACCGGTTCACCCGCGCCGGTTCGGCGGTCTCGCCGCCCGGGGGCCCGAGCTCGTAGCTGGGGTTGAAGATCGTGCGGGCACCGCGGAGATGCGCCACGCGGCCCTTGACCTTCAGGTGCCGGCCCGGCTCAATGCCCGGAATACTGCGTCGCCCGAGCCAGACCAGGGTGACGCTGCCCGAACCGTCCCATAGCTCCGCCTGCAGTGTCGGGCTGTTGCCCTGCGGGCGGACGGTGACGGTCCGGAGCGTGCCCACCACCTCGCACTGGTCGCGATCGGCGAGGTCAGCGATCGGCGTGCACTTTGTGTCGGCGACGCGCGCCTGGAGTTCCTCGGCCTGGATCTGCTCGTTCGCAGCGGCGATGTGATGCCGCAGCCGGGCCAGGCCGCCCTCATGCGCCTCATCGGGTGCGGCCCCGTGGTTACTCAGCGCCACCATTGGTGAGGGCTTGGTCGTGACATGGGTAACCCTGGCGCCTGGCGGCACGGCGTGCGCCTGCGCGAATGCCTCCGCGCGCGCCGACCTGAGCTGGTACGGCACGCTGGCCACGATCACGCCGGGCTGCATTAGCAGCTTGGCCTTCAGCCGCAGCGCGCTCTGGTTGTGCAGCAGCTGCTCCCACCAGTGGCCGAGCACGTATTCGGGAATGAAGACGGTGACCACGTCACGCGGGCTCTCCCGGCGCAGCCGGCTCACGTAGGAGACGACCGGCTTGGTGATGTCGCGGTACGGCGAGGCCACGACCGTCAGCGGCACGGGAATGCCAGCCCGCTCCCATTCCTCCCGCAGCCTGGCCGTCTCGGCCTCGTCCACGCTGACCGTGACCGCCTCGAGGTGGCTGGGCTGCGTGGCCCGCGCGTAGGCAAGCGCGCGCAGCGTCGGCAGGTGCAGCTTCGAGACCAGCACGATGGCCCGGTTGCTGGCCGGCAGCGTGACCGGCCCGTCGGCGGGCGGCGCGAGCTCGACCGCGACGCTCGCGTAGTGCTGGTGGATGCCGCGCATGGTCAGCCAGATGGCCGGCATCGCGACCACGACGATCCACGCGCCGCTGGCGAACTTGCTGACGAGCACGATCACCAGTACCACGCCGGTGAAGCAGGCACCCACGCTATTGATGACCCTGGTCCGCTTCATGTGCCGCCTGACTGCGGGGTCAATCTCGGTGCGCAGGTGCCGGTTCCAGTGCCTGATCATGCCGGTCTGGCTGCAGACGAACGAGACGAAGACGCCGATGATGTAGAGCTGAATCAGCCGCGTCGGCGAGGCGTTGAACACCACGATCAGCAAGATCGCGAACCCGGCCAGCAGCAGGATCCCGTTGCTGAACGCCAGCCGGTCGCCTCGGGTGTGCAGCTGGCGCGGCAGGTAGCCATCCTTGGACAGGATCGAGCCAAGGACGGGGAATCCGTTGAATGCCGTGTTGGCGGCCAGCACCAGGATCAGCGCGGTGAACAGCTGCAGCAGGTAGAACAGCGGCGACGAGCCGCCGAACACCGCCCGGCCGACCTGGGCGATGACCGTGCGCTGGGGGCCGTGCACGAGGCCCCGGCACACGTCGCCGACCGCGCACACGTGCACGTGGCTGGCCAATGCCAGCGCGGTCACCCCGGCGAACATGGACACGGCGATGACGCCGAGCAGCGCCAGGGTGGTTGCCGCGTTCTTGCTCTTGGGCTTGCGGAAGGCCGGCACCCCGTTGCTGATGGCCTCGACGCCGGTCAGCGCGGTACAGCCGGACGAGAACGCCTTGAGCAGCACGAAGATCAGGGCCAAGCCGGCGAACTGGTGCGGAGACACGACCTGGACGTGCTGGCTCTCTGAGACGATGTGGCCGCCCAGCGCCAGCCGGGTGATCCCCCAGATGATCATTACGGCGACCGCGGCGATGAAGACGTAGGTCGGGATCGCGAACGCGGTCCCGGACTCGCGGACTCCCCGCAGGTTCATCATGGCGATGACGGCGACCACGAGCACCGAGATCAAGGTGACGTCCGGCGCGAGCACTGGGAAGGCCGACGCCAGGTTCGCCACGCCGGCTGACACCGATACCGCCACGGTCAGCGTGTAGTCGACCATCAGGGCACTGGCGACGGCCAGCCCGACCCGCGGTCCCAGGTTGGTGCTTGCTACCTCGTAGTCGCCGCCGCCGGACGGGTAGGCATGGACGTTCTGCCGGTAAGACGCCACCACGACCAGCATCAGCAACCCGACTGCCGCCGCGATCCACGGCGTGTACCCGACCAGGGCGAGGCCGCCCAGCGACAGCACGATCAGGATTTCCTCGGTCGCGTACGCCACCGAGGACAGCGCGTCGCTGGCGAAGACGGGCAGCGCGATCTTCTTCGGCAGCAGCGTGTGGCCCAGATGTTCGCTTTGCATCGGGCGCCCGACTAGCACCCGCTTCGTCAGTCCGAAAAGCACGGCCACGACCGAAATGCTAGGCCTGCCAGGGCGACTCCGCCAGCGAAGGGCCCAGGCCCGTTGCTCGCCAGCCTCGTCCCGCGGTCCCGCGGTCAGCAGGTCTGCTAACGATTGTCATAGCCAGGATCTGACAGCTGTTAGACTAACGCGCGACGCCCGTTCAAGCTCGGAGGTGGCGGTGGGAGCTGGCGCGCTGTTCGTTGCCGTGTTTCTCGCCTGCGCGGTCGAAGCCGTCGAGGCGACGACCATCGTTCTCGCGGCTGGTACAGCGCGGGACTGGCGGTCGGCTAACAGCGGCATGTTTGCCGCCCTTGTCGTGCTTGCGGTGATCACGGTAGCTCTCGGCCCAGCGGTCAGCGCGCTGCCCATTCAGGCCCTGCGGCTGTTCGTCGGCGCACTGTTGCTCGTCTTCGGCCTGCAATGGCTGCGGAAGGCGATCCTGCGGGCCAGCGGTCACAAGGCGCTGCATGATGAGGACGCGATCTACCAAGCCCAGGTGCGGGCCGCCCAGTCAGAACCTGCTCACCGCGCGGGGCTGGTGCCTGACATTTACGGCTTCACGCTGTCGTTCAAGGGCGTGCTGCTCGAGGGACTCGAGGTGGTCTTCATCGCCCTGACCTTCGGCGGAAACGCGCACCAGATACCCCTGGCGGCGCTCGCCGCGGGGTGCGCTGTGGCCGTCGTGGCCCTCGCTGGGGTGGCCCTGCGCGCGCCCCTGGCCAGGGTGCCGGAGAACACGATGAAGTTCGCGGTCGGCGTGATGCTCACCGCGTTCGGCACCTTCTGGGGCGCCGAGGGAGTGGGCGCCCGATGGCCGGGTTCCGATTCCGCGCTGCTGGTGATCGTGCCAGCCATCGCGCTGTTCGCGCTGGCTCTGGTCGCGTTGCTGCGGAGGACGCCAGCCAGGTCAGCCGGCGCGGCCGCACGGGTCGTTGCGGAGGTGCGCTGAGATGACCGGCCACCTCCGGGCGTTCAGCGCCTTCCTCTACGACTTCGTCATCGGCGACGACTGGTTGGTCGCCGCGGGAGTGGCGATCGGCCTGGCCGCGACGTACCTGCTCGCGCACGCGGCCCATGTCACCGCCTGGTGGCTCGTCCCTGTGCTGCTGGTTGCGCTGCTGCCGATCAGCCTGTGGCGCGGCGTGCGCGGGAGCTAGCCGCACCAGCGCTGCGCTGCTTACTCCCTACCGGCTTTCCGCCTCCTCGGCGTAGACCCGCGCAGCGTAATCCTCGAGCGCCTGCTCACACGCTGCCAGACCCTGCTCGGCTGCCTCGCGTCCGGATGCGCCAAAGACGTCGCGCTCGCGGACTCGGCTCAACCAGTTCCGCAGCTTGACCAGATCGACCTCGTTCTCCTCAAGCTCGGCGTAGGTGAAGTGGTCGGCCACGTACTCCTTACGCACCTGCCCGAGGAAGTCCTCGCACTTGTCGACTATCTCGGCGTACTCGTCGTCCCTCGCCGCCTGGAACGCCGCCATGACGCCCTGCTCGCCTTCCAGCACCGAGCAGGACAGCAGCACGGCCGTGCCGGACATGTCGAGGATCTCGCGCCGCAGCTTCCGCAGCGCCCGTTCGGCTCCGGTGCTGGCCGGCAGCGCGGCGGCCGAGTTCTGCAGGTAGATCGCCCCCAGGCTCTTCAGCCTGCGCCAGACGGCGGCGCGGAGCCTGGTGGGCTCGGATGGCACCCGGTAGACGAGTAGCAGCCAGCCATCGCCGTCCCCTGTGTGCCCGCTCATCCGGCTATTGTCTCAGCGTTAACTTCTTGAAGTTCGGATTGTGATTCGTCGGCGCGGGGCCCGGCGCGCTGACAGTCGTCGGCTGCGCCTTCATGCTGTCGATCCTGCGCATCAGCTCAGCCTCGGCGGATATCTCGTCGGCCGTAGGCGACAGCGCGATGGTGGCGGTCAGGATGAAGGTGGTGATGGACACGCCGACGATTAGCGGGAGCAGGAACGCCGCGGCATCGGCACCGCCCATCGCCATCGACGAGCCGTTCGGCGGGTAGACACGCATCGCGGCCATGCCGGTGTAGTGCATGCCGCTGACCGCCACGCCCATGATGGCCGCGGCGCCGAACGCGGACCAGAAGCCACTAAGCCGCAGCGTGGCCCACAGCGCCGCGGTGGCGGCCACGATCGCGATCACGATGGACAGCGCGAACAGCTGGGGGTTATAGCTCATACGGGCCGGCATCCGCATCGCCGCCATTCCGCTGTAGTGCATGGCCGCGACGCCCAGCCCGGTGAGCACTCCGCCCAGCAGCAGCGACCGCATCGTGGTGCTTTGGCTGAGCCCGACGATCAGCACGCCGATCAGGACGAACACAACGGCGATGAGCATGCTGAGCAGCGTGACAGGGACGTTGTAGCGGATCGTCTCGCCGGGAATCGTGAAACCGAGCATCGCGATGAAATGCATCACCCAGATTCCAGTGATCCCGATCGAGACCGCTGCCAGGAGCAGCCAGCGGATCCTTGTCGCGCCGGTGCTTGCCCGCGCCCTGCTCGTGCAGCGCAGCCCGAGAAATGCGCCGAGAAAAGACATCAGGTAGGCCAGCGCGGGGGTGAGCAGGCCATACGAAAAGTTATGAATCATAAGCATTACGTAAATCTCCGGCTGTTTGACATATCCGGCAATCTTACGCGGATGTGTGCGCCGTGGATGGCGATAACGGCCGACTACGTACCTGAGTGGATGGTAACGGCCCGATCAGAACCCTGGTGTCGAGTACGGTCTCGGCAGCGGTATTTTCCGCCGCGCGATGGACGGAATAACCGCACCGTCCCGGGGCGTCGGCGACGATGGCTGCCAGTTTGTCATCCACGAAGTGCGCGGCAGCCCCGTCCTCGCAGGCGATGCCACCAGGCAACGATCCGGCAGCGATCAGCGACTGGTACTGCGGACGCCGGCGCGGCTCTGAGTCATAGTGCGGGCAGTAGCTCGGCGCGAGCAAGCCGAGCCCGTCCGTGAACGGCCGCAAATCGACGCCGAAGGAGTCCGTCGTCCCGGACGTGAACCAGCAGATGGCGCCGGCGCTGATGCCGGACAGGACGATGCCTGCCTGCCAGGCGCGCCGCATGATCGAATCAACGCCGTGCACCCGCCAGACGGCGATCATGTTGGCCACGCTGCCGCCGCCCACGAAGATCATGTCCTGTGACAGCAGCACATCCTCGGGATCGGTCACGTTCGGCATCGGAAACAGCTGCAGGTGCGTGAGCCTGCCGCCGATCGCGCCGAGCAGCTCGTAACTCCGCACGGAGGCGCCGGAATCGTCGCCTGTGGCCGTGTTGAGTATGCAGATCCGCGGGGTCCGCGCGCCTGTCAGCATGGCTGCGTAGGCCAGCAGGAGCGGCGTGCCCTGACTGTTCAGCCCGGCGCTGTCGCTGAGGCCGCCGATGGCCAGTACATGCCGATGCCCATCCGCCGCCACCGGCAAACGCTACCGTGCCCTGGTGAGCGACTGCACGTTCTGCGCGATCGCGGCCGGCGGCACCGGGGCGCACCTGGTACTGACCGACGAGCACACCGTGGCGTTCCTGGACGCCAGGCCGGTCTTCAAGGGTCATGTGCTGGTGGTACCGCGCGAGCATTACGCGACGCTGGCCGATCTTCCCGGCCGCCTGATCGAGCCGTTCTTCCGTGCCGTGCGACTGATCAGCGCCGCGGTGCCGGTGGCGCTCGGGGCCCAGGGCACGTTCGTGGCCGTGAACAACGTCGTCAGCCAGAGCGTTCCGCACCTGCACGCGCATGTGGTGCCGCGCACCAAGGGCGACGGTCTGCGCGGGTTCTTCTGGCCACGTCACAAGTACGACAGCGACGAAGAAGGGGCCGGCTACGCGGCCAAGATCAGCGCCGTTATCGAGGCGGGGCTGCCGCTGCCGTGACCCGAGGTGCCCGTTTTTGCCAACAGCGGAAGGGCAAAACAGCCGTGGCTGGCTTACCCTGGCTGGTATGGCTGAGTGGTGGTCGATCGAGGTCTTTGATTCCCAGATCCAGGCAGCGCTGTCGTGGAAGGACTCCTACCGCTCCCAGCTTGTGGAATCGGCCATCACGAGCGGCGCGATCGAGTGGGCCTGGATCGAGCACAGGCACGGCGTCGTGTTCGAGGTGTGCTTCGCCGACGAGGCTCGATGGCAGGCCTTCCGTAGCTTGCCCGGGGTGCAGGCCGCGCTCGACGCGGTGCCCGACCCGGTGAACGGGGTGCTCGTCTACCGCGGCAGGGGCGGCGGCGCCGGAGCGAGGTCGCCCAGGAAGCCGAGGCCTTCAGCGGGCGCTGGCGCGCTCGAGCTGCCCGAGCCGGTGGCCCAGCGGGCAATTGATCTCAGCGTCGCCGAATTGAGCCGCCAGGCCGTCAATCTGTGACCACCTGGCCGGCCGCCCGCGCCGGACGGTGCAGGATGTGAAGATGAGTACCACAGCCTCAGCTGACGGGATGCTGTCGGCTATCGAGCGGAGCGGCTATTACCCGGGCATCATCGCCGACGCGATGTCGTCGGCGGTCGGTTCGGAGCAGGTCGTGTCCTACTTCGTCCATCATGATGCGCATTTCGATCCCGGCATGGAGGTCAGGCGGCACATGACGGTCCTGGCGCTGACGCCGACCAGACTCGTCTACAGCCACACCGACGAGTATCCGGCCGACGAGAACGTCCCTGACTCCAGGCCCCAGGCGGAAACCTCCACCGAGGCGATCCGCTGCGCACGGATCTCCACGGTCGCCCTGACCAGGGTCATTCCCGACCCGGCCAACTACCAGCGCGGCGTCACGATGCCGTCGGAGATCGTGCTGACGATTGGCTGGAACTCGCTGCGGCACCTCGAGCTTGAGCCCATGCACTGCGGCGACGAGAACTGCGAGGCCGACCACGGCTACACCGGGGCGATGACCTCAGACGATGTGACGATTCGGATCAGCGAGGCTGCGGACGGGGCTGAGGCGGTGGAGCAGGTGCTGGCATTCGCCCAGGCCTTGTCCTCGACCACGAGCCGGTCATGACCACTCAAACCGTCGAGCCGACGCTGCCGAGGTATGCCGAATCGAGCCTCGACGCCCTCGCGACGTCCGTGCTCGCCTCGCTCGCCGTTCCCGGCGAGCCGAATCCGCTCAAGCTGCCGCCCGCCGACCGGGTCTGCGTGCTGCTGATCGACGGGCTCGGCTGGGAGTTGCTCAGCGCGCACCCGGCAGCAGCGCCGTTCCTGTCTGAGCTGGCCATGACATCCTCGCCGCTGACCGCGGGGTTCCCGGCCACCACGGCGACCAGCCTCGGCACGATCGGCACCGGGCGGCCGCCGGGCCAGCACGGCTTGCTCGGCTACCAGGTGGCGGTTCCCGGCACGGGCAGCTTGCTCAATGCGCTGCGCTGGGACGCGAACGTCGATCCGGTCAGCTGGCAGCCGGGATCGACCATCTTCGAACGTGCGGCTGGCGCGGGCATCAAGGCGTTCCGGGTCGCCCCCGGCGCCTTCAGGACGTCGGGGCTGTCAGTGGCGGCGATGCGCGGGGCCGAGTTCCTGGCCGCCAAGACGCTGGGCGCTCTGGTCTCGCGCACAGTGGCGGCACTTGCCGATGCGTCGCCAGCGCTTGCCCTGGTCTACTACGGAGACCTTGACACGACCGGGCACGCACTGGGATGCGGGTCCGACGGCTGGCAATATCAGCTCGCCCACGTCGACAAGCTCGCCGAGCAGCTCGCGGCGGCGCTGCCGCGCGGCACCGTCCTTCATGTCACCGGTGATCACGGCATGACCGACGTGCCGCCGGGCGACCGGATCGACGTCGACGCGCTCCCTGAGCTGCGGCAAGGAATCGCGCTGCTCGGCGGTGAGCCGCGGGCCCGGCACCTGTATTGCAGGCAGGGAGCGGCGGATGAGGTACTCCGCAGGTGGGCCGGCGTGCTCGGCGACCGCGCCTGGGTGGTCAGCCGCGAGCAGGCCGTGGCCGATGGCTGGTTCGGGCCGGTCGACAGCAGGTTCGCCGCCCGGATCGGCGATGTGATCGTAGCCCCCTGCGGGCCAAGCGCGATCGTCGCTACCAAGACCGAGCCGCGCGAATCCGCGCTGAGCGGGATGCACGGTTCGCTGACCCAGGCGGATCAGCTTGTGCCGCTGCTGACCATCGCGACCAGCTGACCGCAGGGGCTGCACGGGAAACGCACGGGCCGGGCCCGGTTATGCACAGGGTTGCTGGAGGTTATCCACAGTGCCGAGGGACGCCATGGGTCCACTGACCAGCGTGGCCGGGCTGGCCAGCCGTCTCCGAGCGGCCCGGCCGCCGGCGCTGCTCGACGTCCGCTGGCGGCTCGGCGGCCCCCCGGGCATCGACAGCTACCTGGCCGGGCACCTGCCTGGGGCGTGCTTCGTCGACCTGGACGAGGCCCTGGCCGGGCCGCCTGGTTCCGGGGCCGGCGGCCGTCACCCGCTGCCCGAGCCAGCCGTGTTCGAGACCGCGATGCGCGCGGCTGGCCTGCACGGCCAGCCGGCTGTGGTCTACGACGAGGGCGACGCGACGATCGCAGCCCGGCTGTGGTGGCTGCTCAGGTACTTCGGCCACGACCTGGTGGCGGTGCTGGACGGCGGCGTCGGTGCCTGGGCCGCGGCTGGCTTGCCCGTGACGACCGAGGTGCCGGATCCAGAGCTCGGCAGCTTCACGGCTGGCCCAGGCGGCGGCATGCCGGTGCTCGACGAGGCGGGCGCCGCCAGGATCGCCAGGTCAGGGTTCCTGCTCGATGCGCGGGCTGGCGAACGGTACCGCGGCGAGGTCGAGCCTGTTGACCCCGCGGCCGGTCACATTCCCGGCGCGATCAGCGCCCCGGCACGAGGCAACGTCACCCGCGATGGCCTGTTCCTGCGCAGGGCCGAGCTCGAGCGCCGCTTCCGCGGCCTTGGCCTGTCCCGGCGCCCCCGGCGCCCCCGGCCCCCCGCGGGCCCCCGGTCTGCCGAACTCGCGGCGGAGGCGGCGGAGCCAGGGCAGGCGCCGCTGATCGGCGCGTACTGCGGTTCTGGCGTCAACGCGGCGCAGGAGATACTCGCGCTCGAGATCGCCGGCCTGCCAGCGGCACTCTACGTCGGCTCGTGGTCGGCGTGGTCCGCCGACCCGTCCAGGCCGGTAACCACCGGCCCGGATCCGGGCTGAACGCCGCGACCTGGCACCCAATCCATGGCCGCCAGCCGGACGAGGTCCGGCCAGCTGGTCAGGACGAGCCAGGTCACGGCGCCGGTTGCCAGCGCCGGGCCAGCGGGCCCGTGGCCAGCCACGAGGACCGCGATCGTCGCCATCCCGGCGGTGGCGGCGATCCGCGCGGCGAGCCTGACCGGGCGACAGCGCAGCATCCGGGATGGCCGGCGCTCCGCGGCTGCCAGGGCGGCCGTCGCCTCGCCGCGGCCGTGGCCGGTGCGCAGCTCGGTGTAGGCGGCGGCCGCGAGGGCGAAGCGCTCTGGGTCACCGCCGTCGCCGCGATCGGGGTGCGTTGCCGCGGCGATCCGGCGCCAGGCGGCCCGGACGTCGTCGTCGGTCATGTTCGCGGCGGCATCCAGCCCGAGTGCGGTGAACGGATCCCAGGCGGGCCCGCGCAGCCATGCCCGCGCACGCCGCCGCCAGCCCCGGTGCCCGCCGGTCACGGCCGGGGCTCCAGGCCGAAGGCGGCGTCGAGCACCGGGCTGACGTCGGGCAGCACGCCTGGTCCGGCGAGCCGCGCTCCGACCGGCTGCCATGGCCCTGCCTCGTCGGCGCCGTCCAAGGCGGCCACAGCGGCGGGCACCTCTCGCGGCCGGGGGATCTCTGTCCGCGACGGCCGCATGCCCACCGCAGCCGGGGCGGCCACCAAGCGCTTGACCTGAACGTAGGTGACGCCACCCCGGTAGATGTAGGCGGTCTGACCGACGTCCAGACGGCGGATGAGACCGCGATCCACGACCGGCACCTCATGCACGCGGGACGATCCCTGGCGCCGCCAGAACGGGAACCTGGCCAGGCTCCTGGTGGTGTCCAGCACCTCGCGGGTCCCGGCCATGGCCGCGAGCGGCTCGGGATGCGGCGTTCGCAGCAGCCAGATCCCGCCCTCCGCTGAGGCTGCGATCCGGTGCCGCTCGTCGTCGGTGCTCCCCAGGCCCTGCCAGGACTGCGCCGATACCTGCACGGCGAGGCCGAGCGACCTGGCTCGCTCGAAGAGCTGCCAGATCGGCAGCCGCCGCGAGACGGCCGAGAATTCGTCTACGGCCAGCAGGATCTCCCGAGGCTGCTGGCCGCGCACCGCGAAGCTCGCGAGCAGGTCCACAAGCGCCCTGGCCTGACCCTCGGCGACCGAGATCTGGTCGGTGCCTTCGAGGATGCAGTACCAGGCGTCGGCATCGCCGAAGCTGCCGGGGCCGTCCAGCCCGGCGCCAAGCCGCCTGAACAGGGTGCGGAAGCGCAGGCCCACGTCGCCGAGGTGCCTGGACGCCGACCTGAGCATGGCGTAGTCGGCCGCGGTCCCCGAACCTGCGTACGCGGCAGCCAGCCAGCCAGGTTCCAGCCTGGCGAGCAGGTCGCGGGCGCTGCGCGGTGGCCCGCCCGGTGCCTCGACCGCCAGGCCGATGAGGGCCTCCATCACGTCGGCGTAGTAAGCGGCCGAGCCGGTGCCGTGCTCGATCAGGTCGACCAGCGTGGTGGTGAGCTGGCGCGGCGGCAGCTGCCACAGCGACAGGCTGGCCTCGTCCGGCCAGATGGCGACCGACCGGACGCCGGCCAGCCTGAGCACCCGCCTGAACCGGTCGGCGACGCTGCGGGCATCCGAGCCACCCTTGCAGTCGAGCACCACCAGGAGCGGTGCAGCGCCAAGGCCGGCCGCATGCCGGCGCAGGCCAGCCGCCATGAACGCCGTCCAGAGCCGCAAGAGCAAGGTTGTCTTGCCCGTTCCCGGCATGCCCACGACGACCTGGTGGGACCGCAGCCGCGGGTATCCGATCGCCGCGAGCCGTCCGGCCCGGTGGCCGACCGTCCTGATCACCGAGCCGACGACGACCAGATCGCCTCGCGTGGTGAGCGGAATCGAGCCGGGCGTAGCAATACTGGCCCTGGCCGAGCGCTCCTGGTGCCGCCACTGCCGCTTGTCGAAGGCGATTCGGGCGGCGGGGGACAGGCCACCAACGCCAGCGCGCATCGAGCCGGTTCGGTACGCCCAGGCGATCGCTGCCGCCGCCAGGCCGAGCGGGATCGCCGGCGGGGCGACGGTCACGGCGGCGCGCGCCAGCGCTCCGGACGCGGCCAGATGCCAGAACGCCAGCCAGGCGTGATACGGGGCGGCTGCGAGACTCAGCCAGCCCGGGGCTGTCGGTGCGATCCCGGCCAGCCAGACGGCGACCATGGGACCGCACCAGGTCGCGGCGATCAGCAGCCGGCGCGCCGGCCAGGCACGCCGCGATGCGAGGGTGACTGCGACGGCAGCAACCACGGATACCGGCGCCGCCGCCACGGCGATCACCGCCAGAGCCAGCCAGCTGAGCAGCCGGGCGGCGACCCGCAGGATGGCTTGCGCCACGAGCAGGCTCAGCCACCGGCTGATCACGGCGTCCCCCGGCCTAGCGCCGCGCTGGCCGGCAGCAGCCGGATCTCGACCCGCTCGCCGAGGCGGCCGAGGGCATCCCTGGCCCTGCTGACGACTGGCCGGGCGTCAGCGGAGCACAGGTAGATCGCCCTGGCGTGCCGCGGCCGCTGGCCAGGAACCCGGACGTCCGCGGCGAGGCAGCCGTAGTCGCCCGTGCGGGTCAGCACCTCCCGCATGATCGTCACGGTCCTGGCTGACGTCTTGGGCGTCAGCTCGGCCTCGATCGCCCAGCATTCGCCGGCCCACGCGATCGCGGTGCCGTCCGGCCAGTGCACCTCGCCGTCCGGCACGTGCTCGCGCAGGCCGATCCGACCCCCTATCCTCGCCCTGAGCCTGCGCTCGCTGCGCCAGTACGCCCGGCCAGCAGCGAACTGCGGCGTGACCGTTAGCGCGAGCCTGGCAGCCGTCACAGCCCGCAGATGAGCCAGCCTGGATAATCCGGGTGCCGCGGCCCGGTACGGGAGCCCGCAAGCGGCGAGGCCTGCCCGGGTCAGCCAGACCCAGCGAGGGCCCGGGCTGAGCATCGCGGTGTCCGCGGTTCCCGAGGCGCGCCAGCGCGCGGCCACGGCCGCCGCGCGCCCGGGAGTGACCTCGAGCAGCGCCGCCAATTGGTCCAGCTGCACCCCGTACATCTCGGCGACGAAGAGGAGCGCCAGCCCGTGCCGGCTCGGCGACGGTCCACCAGACTGGATCACGTCACCATCACACCACGTGGGGGAAGTTTCGCCCAGCCACGCCACAGACGCCGCGACACGGCGGGCCGGTGCTGGTGCCGGGCCGGCTCGTGCTGCACAATGTCTCTGGAGTATCAGCAGCAACGCGGCCAGTCGCGCGGGTCCCGGGCCCGCTGCCAGCCGAGGTTCGTTGGGGAAGACGCACCTCGTCCAGCAGGCAGGGGAGGTCTGGTGACGGTACGCGGCGTGCTGCAGGTTCACTCTGCGCCCCCGGCGCTGAGCCCGCACATTGAGTGGGCAGTAGCCGGGATCTTTGGTGTGCCCGTCAAGCTGATTTGGATAGAGCAGCCCGCGGCACCCGGCTCGGTCAGGACCGAGCTCGACTGGCAAGGACGTCCCGGCATGTCAGGCGAGATCGCCTCGGCCCTGGCCGCCTGGAACCTGCTGAGGTTCGAGGTGACCGAGGAAGCCAGCGCGGGCTGCGATGCCGTCCGGTATAGCTGCACGCCCGCGCTCGGGATGTTCTCCGCCAGCGTCGGCGCGAACGGCGACATCATGATCAGCGAGAACAGGCTCAGGGCCGTGCTGACGCTGGCCGCCTCCGGTGCCGACGCCGACCGGCTCGGCGCCATCCGCGAGCTGCACGGGCCGCGGCACCCCGCGCTCGGCGGGTCGCTCGAGGCTGAGTTGTCGCTGCTGCTCGGCGACTCCTGGGACGCCGAGCTCGAGCCGTTCCGGCACGCCTCGGCCGGCGCGCCGGTCCGCTGGCTGCACGCCACCGGCTAGAGTCGCCGTTCAGCCAGCCGCGAGGACGCCATCGGGCGGTTCTCCGAGATCCACGCGTCGATGCGCTTCCACCAGTCATAGAGCCACAGCAGCTGGGCTTCGTGCTCGGCATCTCGCGGTACCTGGTCGGCCGGCACCCGCCACCACTTCGCGCGGATGGTCTGGTTTACCGGGAGGTTCCGCCACACGTCCCCCACGGTGACGAGCCGGTCGAGCCCAGCGTGGGCCACGAAGATGACGTCCGCGGCCGGGCAGGCGTCGATCGCGGTGAAGGCCCCGCCGCTTCGCGGCGCAAGCAGATTCGGCATCTCCCTGGCGCGGGCGGCGAGGTCACGTCGGCCAAGCTGCTCAAGCCGCAGGATGCCACGCTCCCAGCGGTTCGGTGTC
>Ga0070707_100000791_pt1 | contig 31274 bp, 27 predicted proteins | sample KBSK5502metaG_FD_65468 | JGI IMG/M metagenome (GOLD analysis project Ga0070707, IMG submission 65468) | Corn, switchgrass and miscanthus rhizosphere microbial communities from Kellogg Biological Station, Michigan, USA - KBS K5-50-2 metaG | ecosystem: Host-associated > Plants > Roots >... | reverse complement strand
TTCTCGTTGCGGGCGACCGCGTCGCGCTCGCCGGAGAGCTCACCCTCGAGGTCGTCGCGCGCAACGAGCAACTCGCGGCGTCCCTCGTTGAAGGACGCGCCGAGCGCGAGCGCAACCTCTCCCAGCTCCTCACGCACGGCGTAGTCAGGAAGGACGGCCAGTTTCGCGTCTGCCGCCCGCAGCGGCATCTCCTCGCCGTCGAAGGTCAGTCTCGCCGCGAGAAGGTCATTCTCGAGCTCGTCCTGGCGCGCAGCCAGCTCGCGGTCGACGATGCCGGACTCGCACGTCCTGCGCAGCCGGTAGAGGCGTTCCTGTTCGTCCGCGTCGTTCGCTTCGTTCTCGGCCGCACGAAGCGCGTCGAGCTGCTCCCTGGTGAAGAGATCGGCGTGCCGGGCAACGATCGCGGCCTGCTGCGACGTCTCCTTCTCCCCCACCCGGACGGCCCGGTACTCCTCCGCGGCCTCGGCGTAGTACGCCTCGTACGAATCCTCGTACTCCTGCGGGGTGCGAACGGCGGTTGTGCTCACCGCCGGGCGTGGACCTGAACGAGATCACGCACCGTCGAGAGCAAGTGGTCGAGCTCGAACGGCTTCGGCAGGACCGCGTCGGGCTTGCTCAGCCCGGCGTGCGTGATCTCGACCGAGCCGGTGACGAGCACCACCGGGATCGGCGGCCGGCGCTCGTGACACTCGACCACGAGAGCATCGCTGCGCTCGCCATGCAGGTGGACGTCCAGAACCACGAGATCGACGTCTTCGTCCTCCAAGGTCGCACGCGCCGTCTCGAGCGAGTGCGCTTCGATCACCTCGTGCCCCTCGAGCTCGAGATTGATCTTGCACAGCAGCCGGATCGACGGATCGTCGTCGACGACGAGGACCCGGGCCGCCGCATGACCCCGGAGAACCATCCGGGCGAGTGTAACGGCCGCCCGGTTCGCACGTATCCGCGCTCGGCGGGGATCCGTTTATCAGTTTGAAGTGGCAGAGGACTTTCCGCAGCCCGTTCATGGCGGGCGGCGCGGCGTCCAGAGCGTCGTGCCCGCCGGTCTACCCCACCCGACTCAGGGCTTCCGCCGTCGGGCGTGGCTCGTGTTCCAGCGCGCCCTCGACCCGCTCGCGCCGCCTAGGCCGCTCCCCGCTACTCAGCGGCAGCGGCCACCGCCGCCTCGAGACGTTTGAGCGTCGTCTCGCGCCCGAGCAGCTCGATGCTCTCAAAGAGCCCCGGGGAGATCTTCGACCCGGTGACCGCGACGCGGATGGGCTGGAACGCCTCGCGGGGCTTCAGACCGAGTTCGTCTGCCGCGGACCTCAGAGCCCCTTCGATCTCGGGCGCCTCAAACGGATCGAGCGTGGCGAGGGTTTCCAGCACCGCACGCATCCGACCGACTCCGGAGAGCTCCGCAGCATCAGGTCTCACGTCGTGAAACAGAAAACCGGCAAAGTCCGGGAAGTCGGAAAACTTCGCGATCTTCTCCTGCACGAGCGGTGCGGCGCGCGAGACGAGCTCGGCATCCCACGCGTAGCCGTTCTCGCCGAGCCAGAGGACGAGCCTGTGCGCGAACTCCTGCGGCGAGAGTTCGCGGAGGTAGACGCCATTCATCCAGTCGAGCTTCTGGTAGTCGAACTGGGCCGGGCTCGGGCTGACGCGCTCGAGCGTGAAGCGCTCGATCAGCTCGTCCTGCCCCATGATCGTCGTCTCGCCGTCGGGAGCCCAGCCGAGCAACGCGAGGAAGTTCATGAGCGCCTCGGGGACGTAGCCGGCGGCTCGGAACTCGTCGATGCCGGTCGCCCCGTGACGTTTCGAGAGCTTCTTCCCGTCCTCGCCGAAGATGTTGGGCGCGTGCGCATAGGCCGGTAGGTCGGCGCCGATCGCGCGAATGATGTTGATCTGCTTCGGGGTGTTCGAGATGTGGTCGTCGCCGCGAATCACGTGGGTGATCCCGTCCCACACGTCCTCCAGCGGTGAAGCGAAGTTGTAGGTTGCGCGGCCATCCGAACGAACGATTACGACATCCTCGAGCTTCTCGTTCGGGTACTCGATGCGGCCGCGGACGACGTCGTCCCACGCGGTGACGCCGTCGTCGGGCATGCGGAACCGGATCGCGCCTTCGTCCTCGTACGCCTTTCCCTCGGCCACGAGCTGCTCGGCGATGCCGCGGCAGTCGGCCATGCGGTCGAGCTGGAACGTGATCGGCCCATCCCAGTCGATCCCGAGCCAGCTCAGCGAGCCCTGGATCTGGTCAACGGCCTCCGCGACCTCGCGGCTCGTGTCGGTGTTCTCGATCCGGAGCAGATTCTCGCCGCCCTGGTGGCGGGCGAAGAGCCAGTTGAAGAGGAACGTACGCACCCCGCCGACATGGAGAAAGCCGGTGGGACTGGGAGCCATGCGGACGCGGACTGCCATGGCGGTAGCGTAGGCCGCGTGCGTGTGCGGACGCTGACGTTGTCGGATCTGAATCGCGCGACGCTCGCGCGACAGCTGCTGCTCGAGCGCCGGCGTCTGCCGGTGGTACGGGCTCTCGAGCGTCTCGCCGGACTCCAGGCGCAGTGGGCGCCGGCGCCGTATGTCGGTCTCTGGACCCGACTCGAGGGGTTCCGGCGGGAGAGTCTCGAGCGGGCGCTGCTGTGCGAGCAGGCGGTGCGCGCCGTGCTCATGCGCGGCACAGTCCATCTCGTTTCGCGGCGCGACTACGGCGTGTTCGGATCGGCGGTGGCCCTCGCGCCGTGGATCAGCCCGGCGTCGGCTCAGCTCGCTGCGAGTGTCCACGAGTCGCTGCTCGAGTTCGGAAAGGAACCGCGCACGCGCGCCGAGGTCCTGACCTGGCTCCGCGATTCGCACGCGATCGATCACGATGGCGGGGCCGGATTCTGGTACGCGTTGCGGACCGTCGGCAGGCTCACGCACGCGCCGGCAACCGGAGCCTGGAAGCAGCCGTCCGAGACGCGGTACGTCCTGATCGACCACGAGCAGGTCGATCCGGTTCCGGGGCGAGAGCAGCTCGTCCGCCGCTACCTCGGCGCTTTCGGACCTGCGACCCGGGCGGACATCGCCGAGTGGAGCGGCCTGCGCGTGCGCGACTTCGAGCCCGTGCTCTCGGCGCTCGAGCCGCTGCGCCGCTTCCGCGACGAGCGCGGACGGGAGCTGCTCGATCTGCCGCGGGCTCCTCTGCCGCCCGGTGACTCGCGAGTTCCGGTCCGCTTCCTGCCGCGCTTCGACAATCTCGTCCTGTCGCACGCCGACCGCACGCGAGTTGTCTCGGACGAGCACCGCAGGACGGTGATCCACGGCGGCGGGATGGTCGAGGCGACGTTCCTCGTCGACGGTTTCGTCGCAGGGCTGTGGCGCGCCGAGCGCGGACGTGTCCGGATCGAGCCTTTTGCGCCGCTGCCGCGCGTGTGGCGCCGCGAGGTGGAGGACGAGGCGGCCCGACTCGAGGCCTGGCTGCGCTGATGCTGATCGGCGCGCACATCTCCTCCGCCGGTGGAATCGACAAGGCGATCGACCGTGCCGTCGACCTCGGTGCCGACTCGGTGCAGGTCTTCACTCAGAGTCCACGCACGTGGCGGCCGACGAACCACGACCCGGAGAGCTTCGAGCGCTTCCGCGAGAAGCGGGCGGATGCCCGGATCGGCGGCGTCGTCTGCCACGCGCTCTACCTCTGCAACCTCGCGGCGCCCGACGACACCGTGTACGAGAAGTCGGTCGCGGCGATGCAGAACACGATGGAGGTGGCGTGCGGAATCGGCGCCGACGGCGTCGTGTTCCACGTCGGCTCGCATCTCGGCAGCGGTCTCGAAGCGGGCCTCGAACGCGTCTTGCCCGCCCTGGAGCAGGTGCTCGAACTCGCCTCAGACGAGACCTGGCTGCTGATGGAGAACTCCGCCGGCGCCGGCGGCACGATCGGCCGCTCGATCGAGGAGCTCGCCACGATCTACGAGCGGCTGGGAGGTCACCCGCGGCTGGGCATCTGCCTCGACTCCTGCCACCTCTGGGTGTCCGGTGTGGACGTGACCGATCCGGCCGCGCTCGACGCCTGCCTCGACGAGGTGCAGTCCTCGATCGGTTTCGACCGGCTGCGGGCTTTGCACGTCAACGACGCCGCCGCGCCGCTCGGCTCGAACCGCGACCGGCACGCGAACATCCTCGAAGGCGAGCTCGGCGAGCGGCTCGGTGTGTTCCTGTCCAATCCGCGTCTGCAGGAGCTGCCGGCCGTGCTCGAGACCGCGGGGCCGGAGAACCGCGGCCCGGACGCGAACGAGATCCGCAAGACCAAGGAGCTCCGGGAGCGCTGGCTGAGCTGAGGGGCGGCCGCTACCGCTGGGTCGTGCTCACGGCTGGGACGCTTGCTCAGGCGAGCTTCTCGGCCACTTCGGTCGGGCTGCCCGCGCTCAGCCCGACGCTGAAGTCGGAGTACGGACTGAGCCTGACCCAGACCGGAGTCGTACTCGCAGCGGTCGGAATCGGGATGCTCTTCACGCTCCTGCCCTGGGGCCTCGTGGCCGACCGGGTCGACGAGCGCTGGGTGATCGCGACAGGACTGACCGGCGCCGCCGTCCTGCTCGCCGTCGCCTCGACCACCGACAGCTTCGCGGCGGTCACGGGAACGCTGATTGGCGTCGGAGCGCTCGGAGCGAGCGTCAATGCGGCAAGCGGCCGGGCGATCATGGCGTGGTTTCCGTCGACCGAGCTCGGGCTCGCGCTCGGTATCCGCCAGACGGCGATCCCGATCGGAGGTGCGGTCGGAGCCGCCGTCCTCCCTGTTCTCGGATCGTCCGGCGGCACGCGAGTCGCGTTCATCTTTCTTGGGGCCGCGTGCCTGACCGGAGCGGTCGTCGCTGCAACCTTCATCCGTGGCGGTGCAGGCGGCGAGCCAGAGGTCGGCGATGTCACACAGCCCGTGCACGACCGCTTCATGTGGCTGCTCGGTTCAGGCACCGGCCTCTTCCTGCTCGCCCAGATCGGGATCACGGGATTCGTCGTCCTATTCCTCCACGAAGAACGTGGTCTTTCGAAGGAGGCGGCCGGTGCGGTGCTCGCCGGTATCTATGTGCTCGCCGTCGCCGCGCGCATCGGCTCGGGGACGATCTCCGACCGGCTCGGCAGTCGGCTCGGGCCACTACGGAAGATCGGAATCGCGCTCGCGCTCTTCACCGCGTCCGTAGCCGCCGCCGTCGGCGCGCCGCTCGGGCTCCTGGTGCCGCTGTTCGTCGTCGCGGGCGTGCTGAGCATGTCGTGGAACGGCCTCGCCTACGCCGCCGCGGCGGAGGCCGCCGGCCCGGCGCGCACGGGCGCGGCGCTCGGGTTCCAGCAGACGCTGCTCGGGGTCGTCGTCGCCGGCGCCCCGCCGGTCGTTGCGGCCGTCGCCGCCCACAGCTGGCGCGCAGCGTTCTTTCTCGCCGCGGCCGGTCCGGCCGTCGGCGTCGTGATCCTGCAGCGGTTGCGCGAGCGCTCTAGAGGTCCGCGACCCGCGCGAACACACGGAACGTCGGCGACCCTGCCGGTAACTCGCCGAACTCCGGATTGAGGCAGCCGAGCTCGCTCTCGCGCTGCGAGAATGTCGACTGCACCGCCGCCTCGCACATCGGCAGCGGCCCGCGCAGCGCCCGCACCGGCCCGAATCCCTCGCGGGTCTGTTCCGCGGCCGTGAGCAGGTCCACGTCGATCTCCGCCTCGTACACGTTCTGCAGGCAGCCCATGTACGTATGCCCGTGCTCCTCGTACGCGTAGACGAAGGGGCAGGAGCGGCCGATGCACGCCGCCGGATAGACGACCTTCTCGCAATGGACTGCGCAGCGTCTGCACTCCGCCTCGTCCTGCGGGTGGAGCGGAAGCGTCGCGATCGCTTGCTCGGGTGTCATGACCGCATTGTTCGTGCATAGGCAGGGCTGCGCAAGACTTGACAGAGCGCGAAGGTGGCGCTAGGCGGTGGCGGAGAGCAAGACGTCTCCACGCCCTCCTCATGCCCGAGTAGCCGCTCTTTAGGCTTGCGCGGTGGTCCGTCGGCTCCTCTGGGCGTCACTCGTCCTCGCTCCCATCACGGTCGCGGTGGACAAGCTCACCGGAGCGGGCGACGTCACGCTCTTCGTGCTCGCCGCGATCGCCCTCATCCCGCTCGCGTGGGTGATCGGCGAGTCGACCGAGCACGCGGCTGAGCACACCGGGCCCGGCATCGGCGGCTTCCTCAACGCCAGCTTCGGGAACGCGCCGGAGCTGATCGTCGCGCTCGTCGCCGTCGGCGCCGATCTGCCGGTCGTCGTGCGCGGCTCGCTTGCGGGGAGCGTGATCTCGAACCTCCTGCTCGTGTACGGCGTCACGCAGGTCGTCGGGCCCGACGGAGCGCGGATCGACCGCCGCTCGCTGCTCGTGCAGCTCGGCCTCGTCGGGGTCGCCGTCGTCGCCTTCGCGATCCCGACGGCGCTCGGCTACGCCGGAGCACCACCTGATCGACATTCCGTCGTGGTCGCCTCGGTGCCGGTGGCGATCCTGCTCCTGCTGCTCTATCTCGCCGTCGTCGGCCGCAACCTTCAGCGCCACCGGGTGCGAGAGCAAGAGCGCGAGGAACGCGAGGAGCCGGAAGAGGGCACGTGGTCGCTCACGACCGCGCTGATCGCTCTCGCCGTAGCGACCGTCGCGACCGCGTGGGTATGCGAAATCCTCGTCCACTCGCTCGGTGCGTTCGCGAAGGCGGTCGGCCTGAGCGACTTTTTCATCGCCGTCGTGGTGGTCGCCGTCGTCGGCAACGCGGCCGAGCACGGTGGAGCGGTCGTCATCGCGCGCAACGGGAAGATGCGACTCGCCAGCGAGATCGCGATCTCCTCGAGCGCCCAGGTCGCGTTGCTCGTCGTCCCGGTGGTGACTCTGCTCTCCCTGCTCTTCTCGCACCACCTCGCGCTCGCGTTTGCCTGGACGGAGCTCTTCGCGATGGCAGGCTCGGCGGTTCTGGTCACGGTGTTCGTGTGGAACGGCCGTTCGACCCGGCGGGCAGGAACGCTCCTCCTCCTGGCCTACGCGGCAACCGTCATCGGCTTCCTGCTCGGCGGCGGTCGCTGAAGGCGTGAAGATGATGTGAATGCCCTAGCCGGTCACGAAGAATTCGTCTAGCCTCGTCGTCATGGCCGTGAGGGAGGAGTCGAGGGGCGACAACGTTGCCGTGCCTTCGAGCGCTGCTGTCGAGGCGACCCAGCTGACACGCCGTTACGGCGAAGGCGAGACTGCGGTCGACGCGCTCCGCGGAGTCGATCTCGAGGTCCGCACCGGCGAGCTCGTCGCGGTGATGGGGCCTTCCGGCTCCGGGAAGTCGACGCTCATGCACATCCTCGCCGGCCTCGACAAGCCGACCTCGGGAACGGTGATGATCGGCGGAACCGACATCACGCGCCTCGACGACAAGCAGCTGACGCTCCTACGGCGCAATCACATCGGCTTCGTATTCCAGTTCTTCAACCTCCTGCCCATGCTCGACGCCGAGGAGAACGTCGTCCTGCCACTCTCGATAGCCGGCGAAAAGCCCGAAAGGGCATGGCTCGACCAGCTCCTCACGCAGATGGGCCTCGCCGACCGCCGCAGCCACCGTCCGTCCGAGCTCTCGGGCGGCCAGCAGCAGCGCGTCGCAATCGCCCGCTCCCTCGTCACTCGTCCGACGATCCTCTTCGCCGATGAGCCGACCGGCAACCTCGACTCGAAGACGAGCGGCGAGATTCTCCAGTTGATGCGCGCTTCGACAGATGCCTACGGCCAAACGACCGTGATGGTCACGCACGAGGCACGAGCGGCCGTAATCGCAGACCGGATTCTCTTCATCGCCGACGGGCAAATCGTGCGGCAGCTGGGCAAGGACGCCCAGCAGTCCGAAGTGCTCGACGTGATGAACTCGCTCAACGCATGATCCGCGTCGGACTGAGGGGCATGCTGCGGCGCAAGCTGCGCACGGTACTGACGGCGATCGCGGTCGTCCTGGGCGTTGCGCTCATCACCGGCACCTACGTTCTCACCGACTCGATCAAGGGAGCATTCGGCGGGATCTTCACCCAGGTCTACAGCGGCACCGACGCGACGGTGACCGGCAAGTCGGCATTCAGCCTCAGCGGCCAAAGCAACACGACAGCGCCGCCCTTCTCCGAGACGTTGCTGCCCAAGATCCGGGCGTTGCCGGACGTCGCCGATGCCGTCGGCGGTGTCGGCGGCATCGCGCACCTCATCGTCAACGGGAAGGTCGTCGCCTTCGGCGGCGCCCCGAATCTCGGCTTCAGCGTCGACCCCACCCGGCCTGAGCTCAACAGCCTGACGCTCGTCGATGGAAAGTGGCCGGGGCAGAACCAGGTGGTAGTCGACCAGGCGACCGCGCAGAAGAAGGACCTGCACGTCGGGCAGACGATCGGGGTGCAGGCAAGCGGGCCGACGCTGCGAATGAAGATCTCCGGCCTCGTCCACTTCGGCGGAGCCGCGAGTCTCGGCGGCGCAACGCTCTCGGGCTTCGACCTGTCGACAGGCCAGCGGCTCTTTCAGCGTGTCGGAAAGCTCGACCAGATCCGGGCAAAGGCGAAGCCCGGCATCACGCCGGGGCACCTCGCCGCCGAGATCGGCGCCATCCTGCCGCCGGGGACGCAGGTAAAGACCGGAACACAACAGGCAAAGTCGGACGCGAAGGACACCGAGAGCTTCCTCAACTTCCTGCAGGACTTCCTGCTCGCGTTCGGCGTCATCGCGTTGTTCGTCGGCGCGTTCGTGATCGTGAACACGCTGTCGATCACGATCAAGCAACGCTCCCGCGAACTCGCCACGCTGCGAACGCTCGGCGCGTCCCGCCTCCAGGTGCGAATCTCGATCGTCGTCGAGGGATTCGTGATCGGCACCCTCGCCTCGATCGTCGGGATCTTCGTCGGTCTCGGGCTCGGCGTCGGCCTCTTCAAGCTGTTCGACCTGGCGGGCTTCACGCTGCCGAATAACGGGCTCGTCCTGCACACGCGGACGGTGGTTGTCGCGCTCATCGTCGGGATCCTCGTCACCGTTCTGGCGAGCCTCGTCCCCGCTTTCCGCGCGACGCGGGTGCCGCCGATCGCGGCGGTGCGCGAAGGCGCCGAGGTGCCGCCGGGGCGATTCCACAAGTACCGGCCCGTCGGCTCGGTCCTGCTGACGGCGGCCGGCTTCGCCCTGCTCGTCTACGGCCTCTTCGGTAGCGGCCTCGGTACGGCGCAGATCCTCATCTTCATGGGTCTCGGAACGCTGCTGATCTTCATCGGCGTCGCGCTCCTCGCCTCGCGGTTCGTGCGCCCGCTGGCCTGGGCGCTGGGCGCCCCGGCGGCCAGGTTCGGCGGCGCGGCGGGCGCGCTCGCCCGCGACAACGCCCGGAGGAACCCTCAACGAACCGCTTCAACCGCGGCCGCGCTGATGATCGGCCTCGCCCTCGTGACACTCGTTGCGGTGATCGCGGCCGGGATCACGACCAGCTTCCGCGGAGCGGTCAACGACCTCTGGGTCAGCGGCTACGCAATCACTGCGCAGAACAACTTCGATCCGATCCCGATCGCCGCCGGCAACGCGGCCGCCCGCACGCCCGGCGTGCAGGCGATCGCCAACGTCCGAGGCGGCGACGCGCAGATCTTCAACTCGGTGCACCAGGCGACGGCGGTCAACCCGGGCGGTGCGCAGGTCTTCAACATCAACTGGCTCGATGGTGGCAGCGATGCCGTCATCGCACACCTCGGCGAGCACGGCGCGTTCGTGGACAACAACTTCGCGAAGAAGCACCATCTGAAAATCGGCTCGCCCCTGACGCTGACCGCACCGACGGGCGAGAGCGTCGACCTGCAGGTGCACGGCATCTTCAAGCCACCGACCGGAGGCTCCCCCTTCGGACCCGTGACGATCTCCGACGCAGCGTGGGACAACATCTACGACTCGCCCCAGAACCTCTACTCCTTCGTTGTCATGCACGGCGGCGAGACCGATGCGAACAAGGCGGCACTCGACCAGCAGCTGAAGTCTTTCCCGGACGCGAAGGTGCAGACGAAGCAGGAGTTCATCGACAACCAGATCAGCGGACTGAACGCGATTCTCAATGTGCTGTTCGTGTTGCTCGCGCTATCGGTCATCGTGAGCCTCGTCGGGATCGTGAACACGCTCGTGCTCACGGTGTTCGAGCGGACGCGCGAGATCGGGATGCTGCGTGCAGTCGGGATGACCCGGCGCCAGGTGCGGCGCATGATCCGGGCCGAGGCCGTGATCACCGCGCTCATGGGCGGCGTGATCGGGATCGTGCTAGGGGCCGTGCTCGGCGGGCTCCTCGCGGCGCGGATCGACTTCATCGTCTTCGCGCTGCCGGTGGTTCAGCTGATCATCTTCGCGGTGGCCGCGATCGTCGTCGGACTGCTCGCAGCGATCTTCCCGGCTCGCCGTGCCGGCAAGCTCAACGTCCTCGAAGCGCTCCAGTACGAGTAGGCGCTATTCCGGCGCGCGCCAGGGGCCGGGCTCGCGCGTGACCGGGTAACCGGCCCAGACCATCCCCTCCACCGAGCCGTCGTCACCGCGCACGATGCGCAGCGCCTCGCCGTGCTCCGGCCCCGAGACCGTCCGCAAGCGATCGTCCGTCTCCCGCTCGTAGATCGCGGACGGCCGCCACTCCGGCATACCGTCGAAGCGCGCCTCGAGCTTCCCCTCCCGCCAGCGGAACACGACTCGTGCCGCCTCCATGAACCAGATCCCGAGCAGTGGGACGACGTCGTCGGGCGGCGGCTCGCCGATCCGCCACGTCTCGGGCGCGACCGGCCATTCCTCGATCGTCGTCCGCACCAGCGCGAGCCCGAGGTCGCCGAGCGCTGCTTCGCTTTCGTTTGTGAGCGCCGCGGCGACGACCTTCTCCTTGGCCGAGAAGACGAGCTCCGCGATGAAGCCGGGCATCGAGCCGCCGTGGCCGGCGAGGATCCGGTCGTCGTCTCGGCGCAGCCCGAGCCCGAGTCCGTAGCCCGACAGCCAGCGCTCGTGGTCGTCGATCGCCTGCACCGTGCGCATCTCCTCGGCACTCGAGGAGGCGAGCACGGACTCGTCGGGATCAGCGAGGAAAGCGCCCCAGCGGCAGATGTCGCCGGCCGTTCCCCACAGCTGACCGGCGGACGCCCACGCTCCCGTCTCCACGCCGACGGTGTCCCAGACGCCGTCGGCGTACGGCTGCGCAAGGTAGCCCTTCGCCCCCGGCGGCTCCGGCTCGAAGCTGACGCGCTCCAAACCGACTGGCTCGAACAGCCGCTCGCGGACATACTCCTGGTACGGGACGCCCGAGACGCGCGCGACGACGATGCCGAGCAGCGCGAAGGCGAGGTTGGAGTAGTGGAAGCGGGCGCCGGCCGGGAGCACGAGCTCTGCCTGCGCGAGCGTCTCGAGCAGCTCGTCCGGCGGCGCGAAGCGTAAGGTCAGCCACGAGTCGTCCTGCGTCTCGCGTTGCAGACCCGACGCGTGCGACAGCAGACGGCGAATCGTCGGCGTGTGCGCCGCTCCCTCGACGTGCCGGTCGAGCGTGTCCTCGAGATCGAGCTTGCCCGCGTCGCGCAGCTGCATGATCGCCGCGGCGGTGAACGTCTTCGTGATCGAGCCGATGCGGTACTGCGTGTCGGGTGTCGCCTCGTGGCCGGCGTCGACGTCCGCGATGCCGACCGCGCTGTCCCAGATCAACTCACCGTTGCGGTAGACGGCAGCAGAGACGCTCGGCAGCCGCTTCTCGCGCTGCTCCGTTCGGACGAGCCGCTCGAGGCCCGCAGTCAGCCGGTCGGGAGTCTCAGACACGGACCGGGATCACTTCCTGCATCCGCTCGATCGCCTGCTCGATCTCCTCGTCGGCGATGTCGAGGTGCGTGACGGCACGCAACCAGCCGCGACGGAGGCCGCCGACGCCGACGCCGTGCTCGAGAAGCCGCTCGGCCAGGCCCGGCTCGTCGGGAATGGGAACGAAGTTCGTCTCGACGGTCGCGGGGTCGATTCCAATGCCTTCGGCCAGCTGCCGGGCTCGTGCGTGGTCGTCGGCGAGCCGCCCGACGTGGTGGTCGAGCGCGTAGAGCATCGCCGCGGCAGCGATGCCGGATTGCCGGAGCGCACCCCCGAAGAGGAACTTCCCCTCCCACGCGCGCTCGATCGTCGCCGCCGGCCCGGCGAGGATCGCACCGAACGGGCAGCCGAGCCCCTTCGAGAAGCAGATCGTGACCGTGTCCGCAAGCTCGCCCCAGGCCGAAGGCTCGATGCCCGCCGCGACCGAGGCGTTGAAGAGGCGTGCGCCGTCGAGATGGACGGCCGCACCGCGGGAACGAGCGGCTTCGACCGCGGCCCGGAACTCGTCGAGCGGCCAGATGCGGCCACCGGAGCTGCGATGCGTGTTCTCGAGCACGAGCGCGCTGCCCGCACCGAACTCGTCGACCTCCTCGATCTGCTCCGGCGTCGGCCTGCCTGCGTCCGCGACGAGGCCCTGCATGACGAGGCCGGAATGGATAGCCGGACCGCCCCACTCGTAGATCAGGACATGCGTGCGCTCCTCGGCTACGACCTTGCAGCCGGGCCGGCTCAGCACGCGCAGCGCAGCCTGGTTCGCCATCGTCGCCGTCGGGAAGAAGAGCGCTGCCTCCTGCCCGAGCAGTTCCGCCATCCGGCGCTGCAGCTCGTTCGTGGTCGGATCCTCGCGCTCCTGTTCGTCGCCTACCTCGGCGGCAGCCATCGCCGCGAGCATCCCCGGTGTCGGCTTCGTGACGGTGTCGGAGCGCAGGTCGATCATCGACCGTGACGCTACCGTAGCCCGATGGATCTGGCCCTCCTCGAACAGACGCTGCGCGAACACGGCGAGCCGGCCTTTCGCGCGCGGCAGGTATGGGAGTGGACAGCTCGCGGCACGTCCGGCTACGAGGCGATGACGAACCTGCCGCGCGCCCTACGCGCAGAGCTCACCACCGCAGTCCCGTTCTCGACGCTCGAGGTCGAGACCGAGCGCGAGTCGCGCGACGGCACGGTCAAGACGCTCTTCCGTACCGCCGACGGCCACCCGGTCGAGGCAGTACTGATGCGCTACCGCGACGGCCGGCGCTCGCTCTGCCTCTCCTCACAGTCGGGCTGCCCGCTCACATGCACGTTCTGCGCAACCGGAACGATGGCGTTCGGGCGCAACCTCACGGCGTCGGAGATCCTCGACCAGGGCCTCCACTTCCGCCGGCTCACTGAGGTCGATCACGCCGTGTTCATGGGGATGGGCGAGCCGATGCTCAATCTCGACGGGGTGCTCGCGGCGGCGCGGCGGCTGCCGGATTTCGGCATCACGCACCGCCGGACCACGATCTCGACGGTTGGCTGGCTGCCGGGACTGCGGCGGTTCGTGGACGAGGTGGACGAGCCGATCCGGCTCGCGCTCTCACTCCACGCGGCCGACGACGAGCTGCGCTCGCGGATCATGCCGGTGAACGAGCGGTTCCCGGTCGCGGACGTGGTCGCCGAGTGCCGCCGGAGTGCGCAGGCGACGAGACGCCGCGTGTTCGTCGAGTACGTGATGCTTGCCGAGGTGAACGACAAGCCGGAACAGGCGCGCGCGCTCGCCGAGCTGCTCGGCCGCGACCACTTCAAGGTCAACCTGATCCCGTACAACCCGTGGGCTGCAAGCGCCGGCGGCCAGGCCGCCGCCGCGCGGCCGAACACCCCGCCTTCGGCGGCGGGCGGTCTGTACGAAGGCTCGTCGCGCGAGCGGATCGCGGCCTTCCGACACGAGCTCGAGCGCGCGCGTGTGCCGGTCACCGTACGCCTCACGCGCGGAAGGGACATCGAGGCCGCCTGCGGGCAGCTCGCGGCCGCGCCGCGGGTCAGACGCCGGTCGGAGCCTGGGTTGCAGCCGGCGCAGGCCCGGCGTCGGGCTCCGCGTGCTCCTCGAAGCCGTACTTGACGACGGGGCGCTTCGCCGCCCGCACCTCGTCGAGCCGCTTCACCGGCCGGTGATGCGGCGCCTCCTTCAGCAGCTCCGGCTCCTCTGCCGCCTCACGGGCGATCGCGAGCATTGCGTCGCAGAACGCGTCGAGCGTCTCCTTCGCCTCGGTCTCCGTCGGCTCGACCATCAGCGCCTCGGGGACGATGAGCGGGAAGTAGATCGTCGGCGGGTGGAAGCCGTAGTCCATCAACCGCTTGGCGACATCGAGCGCTGTGCACCCGTGCTCGCGCTTCAGCGTCCGTGCGGAGAGGACGAACTCGTGCATGCAGAGACGCTCGAACGGCAGGTCGTAGACGTCCTTGAGCCGCGCGAGGACGTAGTTCGCGTTGAGCACGGCCACCTCGGACATCTCGCGTAGCCGCGGCCCCCACATCCGCATGTACGCGTACGAGCGAACGAAGACGCCGAACGGCCCGGTGAACCCGCGCACCTTGCCGATCGTCTGCGGGCGGTCGTGGTCGAGCCCGAAGCCGCCGTCCTCCCGTCGCACCACGGCCGGGGCGGGTAGGAACGGCTCGAGGATGTCGCGCACGGCGACCGGGCCACCGCCCGGACCGCCGCCGCCGTGCGGCTGGGAGAACGTCTTGTGCAGGTTGATGTGGACGATGTCGAAGCCCATGTCACCCGGGCGTGAGATCCCGCAGACTGCGTTGAGGTTGGCCCCGTCGTAGTACATGAGCGCCCCGGCGCCGTGGAAGATCCGCTCGATCTCCCCGATGTTCTCGTCGAAGAGCCCGAGCGTGGACGGGTTCGTGAGCATGAGCGCCGCGGAGTGCTCGTCGACCTTGCCGCGCAGGTCGTCGACGTCGATGTTTCCGCGCGCATCGGTCTGGACGTGCGTGAGCTCGTAGCCCGCCATCGTGACCGAGGCCGGATTCGTGCCATGCGCGGTGTCCGGGATGACGACCTTCCGCCGCTGCTCGCCTTCGCCGCGTGCGGCGAAATACGCCCGCACAAGCAGGAGCCCTGTCAGCTCTCCCTGCGAGCCGGCGGCCGGCTGCAGCGAGACGGCGTCGAGGCCGGTGACCTCGGCAAGGATCTCCTGCAGCCGCCACATCAGCTCGAGAGCGCCCTGCGCGCCGTCCTCGTCCTGCAGCGGATGGAGGCGCGCGAACCCCGGGAGCGCGGCGAGGCGCTCGTTGATCCGCGGGTTGTATTTCATCGTGCACGAGCCGAGTGGATAGAAGCCCGTGTCGACGCCGAAGTTCCGGGTCGAGAGCTCGGTGAAGTGCCGCACGAGCTCGAACTCGGGCACCTCGGGCAGGCGCGGAGGATCCGTGCGCCGCAGCCCCTCGGGGAGCTCGGGCGAAGAGGGCAGGTTCTCGTAGCGCGGGAGGGCCGACGCGCGACGGCCCGTCTGCGACTTCTCGTAGATCAGCTTCATCGTTCGGCCCTCATCGCGCGACCTCGGCGAGCACGTCGGCGAGGCGGTCGATCTCCTCGGGAGCGCGACGCTCGGTGACCGCCACGAGCAGGACGTCGTCCATCCCCTCGTAGTCACGACCGAGCGCGTAACCCGGATGGACGCCCTGCTCGCGTGCGTCGGCGACGACCTCGCGTGCGTTCCGTCCGACACGGACTGCAAACTCCTTGAACGTTGTCTGTCCCGCAAACGCCGTCTCGAGTCCCGCGATCTCTTCGAGGCGCTGCTTCGCATATGCGGCCAGCGACAGGCAGGTCTCCCCCAGCTCGCGCAGCCCCTGCGGCCCCAGCCACGTGAGATAGACGAGCCCGCCGAGCGCAAGCAGCGTCTGGTTCGTCGTGATGTTCGAGGTGGCCTTCTCCCGCCGGATGTGCTGCTCCCGGGTCTGCAGGGTGAGGACATAGCCGCGCTCGCCCGCGGCGTCCACCGTCTCGCCGACGATCCGCCCGGGCATGCGACGGATGAATTCTTGGCGCGCCGCGAGGAAGCCGTAATGCGGCCCGCCGAAGGACGGGAAGTTCCCTGCAGCCTGTCCCTCGCCGAGCGCAAGCGCGGCGCCGTAGCGGCCCGGCGCCTCCAGTACCCCGAGCGAGAGGAGGTCGCAATGCGCGACCGGCAGTGCGCCGGCCTCCGCGGCGACCGCCACGAGCTCCGGCGCCGGCTCGAGGCAGCCGAAGAAGTTCGGCTGCTGGAAGATCACTGCGGCAGCGTCCGCTGCCGCGCGCTCCAGCTCCTGGGGGTCTGTCGCACCGTCCCGGTGCGGAACCTCGACGACTTCGAGGCCGAATCCAACCGCGAAGGTCTTGACGACCTGACGCACTTGCGGATTCGTCGCCTCGGTCACGACGACCTTGTCGCGGCTTGTCGCATGCTTCGCGACGTAGCACGCGTCGGCGGCGACGCTGGTGCCGTCGTAGCCGGACGCGTTCGAGACGTCCATGCCCGTCAGCTCGCAGATGGCCGTCTGGTACTCGAAGATCGCCTGGAGCACGCCCTGGCTCATCTCCGGCTGGTACGGCGTGTACGCCGTCAGGAGCTCGCCGCGCTGGAGGATCGTGTCGACGACCGCCGGCACGTAGTGGTCGTACATGCCGGCGCCGAGGAAGGAGAGCTCGCGGCTCGCGTCGGCGTTGCAGTCCGCGAGCGCGGAGAGGTGGTGGAAGGCCTCCTGTTCCGACAGCGCGGGCTCGAGTCCGAGCTCGCGTTCGAACCGGACGGCCTCAGGCAGGTCGCGGAAGAGCTCGTCGACCGACTCGACGCCGATCGTGCGAAGCATCTCCTCCCGGTCGGAGTCGGTGAGCGCGAGGAACGGGTGCGTCACTGGTCCGCGAGCAACTGCCTGTAGGCGCCGGCGTCGAGCAAGACATCGACCTCGGCGGAGTCCGCGACGCGGATGCGCAGCAGCCAGCCGGCGCCGTATGGGTCCTCGTTGACGGTCTCGGGTGCGTCCACGACCTGCCCGTTCACCTCGAGTACCTCCCCCGAGAGCGGTGCGATCACGTCGGAGACGGCCTTCACGGACTCCACCTCGCCGTAGGACTGGTCCTTCGTGACCGCGGAGCCAACCTCCGGTGCCTCGAAGTGGACGAGCTCGCCGAGCGCATCGGCGGCGAACCAGGTGATGCCGAGCACGGCCTCGTCTCCGTCGACGCGGGCCCAGTCGTGCTCCTCGTGATACCTCAGTTCGTCGGGGTAGCTCTCGGCTGCTGCCACTCAACCCTCCCTCTTGTAGATCGGCTTCTTGACCACACGTGCCCCGCGAGGCCGACCGCGGACGTCGATCGTCAGCTCGGTCTCGGCCTTCGCCTGAGCGACCGGCACGTATCCCATGCCGATCCCGATCTCGAGCATGGGCGAGTGCGAGCCCGAGGTCACCTCTCCGCCGCCTTCGATCGGCATCCCTTGGCGGGGGATCGCCTTCTCCTCCATCACGAACGCGATAAGCCGGCGCGTGGGGCCTTCCGCCTTGATGCGCCGAAGGACGTCGACGCCCGCAAACTCCTTCTCGAGCGAGCAGGCCCACCCGAGGCCGGCGGAGATCGCGTCGGTGTCCGGCCCGATGTCGTTGCCGTGGAGCGGATAGCAGACCTCGAGGCGGAGCGTGTCGCGGGCGCCGAGCCCGCAGGGGACGACGCCGCGCTCGAGGACGGCGTCCCAGAGCCGGACGGCGTCCTCGGTCATGCACAGCAACTCGCAGCCGTCCTCGCCGGTGTAGCCGGTGCGATTCACCATCACCTCGACGCCGTCGAGGAACGCCTCGGCAAACGTGAACGGCGGGGCCGGCGAGAGCCCCAGGCGCTCGATCGCGTGCGGCCCCTGAACGGCGAGCAGCGCGCAGTCGTCGGACACGTCGCGCACATCCGAGCCCGCAATCTCCCGCTCCTTCAGCCACGCGTACGCGTTCGCGCGATTCGAGGCGTTGACGACGAGGAGGTACGAGTGTTCGCCGGTCCGGTAGGCGATGAGGTCGTCGATGATCCCGCCCTCGTCGTTCGTCAGCAGCGTGTACTGCGCCTGACCAGGCTCGAGCTTGTCGAGGTCGTTCGAAAGCGCGCTCTGCACAAGATCGCGGGCGCGTGGCCCCTCCACCTCCAGCTCGCCCATGTGCGAGACGTCGAAGACGCCGGCATCCGTCCGCACGGCTCGGTGCTCGGGGATGACACCCTCGTACTGCACGGGCATCTCCCAGCCGGCGAACGGCACCATTCGGGCTCCGAGCTCGACGTGCCGATCGTGCAGCGGCGTGTGGAGAAGCGTGGCAGACATGGGCACAGCCGATCCTAGTGCGTTGTCGCCACACCCCGGCTCAGTCGAAAACGTCCCCAGAACGGAGCCGCCCCGGCTCGTTCCTGAGAACGGGCCGGGGCGGCGGACCGGGTCGTGGGGTTGACTCGGATATGGTCAACCCTGTTGAGGGCACTGATCGTGTGCCCGGTTTGGACGGGCCGAAAACCTGCCGCGACGAAGACGTGCGAACGGCCGGGTCGCGAAGCTACTGGTCGCGCAAGAAGGACGGCACGTCGAGGCCGTTCTCGGCCTGCTCGGGACCGGCTGACGGAACGGCGACCTGCTGCTCGACGCTCCCCCGACGGCGACGGCGCCCCCCGCCGAAGCCGGTGGCGATGACGGTGACACGGACGTCGTCTCCCATCGCATCGTCGATCACGGCGCCGAAGATCACATTCGCGTTCACGTCGGCTGCGCTCGTGACGACCTCGGCCGCCTCGTTGACCTCGAACAGGCCGATGTCGGGACCGCCGGTGATGTTGAGCAGAATCCCGGTGGCGCCTTCGATCGTCGACTCGAGCAGCGGCGACGATACGGCGGCTCGCGCCGACTCGGCTGCGCGGTTGTCTCCGCTCGCGGTACCGATCCCCATCAGAGCCGATCCCGCCTCGCGCATGATCGTGCGCACGTCGGCGAAGTCGAGGTTGACGAGACCGGGGACCGTGATCAGGTCAGTGATTCCTTGGACGCCCTGCCGGAGCACGTCGTCGGCCATGCGGAACGCGTCGACGACCGAGGTCTGCTTCTCGACCACCTGGAGCAGCCGGTCGTTCTCGATCACGATGAGCGTGTCCAGCCGGTCACGCAAGCTTTCGATCCCCTGCTCCGCCTGCTGCGAGCGCTTCCTCCCCTCGAAGCCGAACGGCTTCGTGACGACGCCCACCGTCAGCGCGTCGAGCTCGCGGCCGAGCTCGGCGACCACAGGTGCGGCACCCGTGCCGGTGCCGCCGCCCTCGCCGGCGGTGACGAAGACCATGTCCGCGCCCTTCAGCGCCTCCTTCAGTTCGTCCCGGCTCTCCTGCGCAGCAGCGAGGCCGACTGCGGGATCCGCGCCCGCACCGAGGCCGCGAGTTGCGGCCGAGCCGATGTGGATCTTCACGTCGGCGTCGCAGACCATTAGAGCCTGCGCGTCCGTGTTGACCGCGATGAACTCGACGCCGGACAGTCCGGCGTCCACCATGCGGTTGACGGCGTTCGTGCCGCCACCGCCGACGCCGACCACCTTGATCACCGCGAGATAGTTCCCGGCAGCTTCCTTCGCGCTCATGAGCTTCGAACCTGAACCTTCACTAGAGGATTGGGGCTGACTTCAGCAACAACGCGCCGGAGCGTACGTGCACCAAGCCTCGGTGTCAACTGAAGGTGGAGATCCCAACACTCAACCTCTACTAGAGGTTACTGATGCCAAAGACGGAGGCGATCCGTACCCCGACACCGGCCGACCCGGGCTGCTGACGTCGAGGAACGTCGAGCCCGCCGGCAGCATCGCAAGCACGCGTTCGGCCACCGCGACCTTCAGCTTGATGTCGCCGCCGTTGCCGAGTAGAAGCTCGAGGCCCGACTTGAGACGGAAGACGAGCTCGCCGTCGGCGTACGAAGCAGAGGCGACGCGGGGCGCGAACGCTCCCGCGAACCCGACAGCATGCGCGGCGGTCGCCGCGCCGGACGCCGTGACCTCACCCCCGACGCGCACCGGCGTGCGGTTCGAGATCCAAACTCGCGGCAACCGCGGGAGTGCCGTGGACGAAAGAGGCTCCATCACGCGCCCGCGCGCGGACACGAGCCAACTGTCGGGACCCCGCCGCAGGACGGCCGCAGGACGCTCGGGCACGACGGTGATGCTCAGCGTGTGCGGGAAGGCTCGGTCGTAGCTTGCGCTCACGACCGTTGGGAGCGCGTCCACCCTTGACAGCACGGTGGAGCCGTCGAGCCCGACGAGTGGCTTTCCGACGAGCGACGCGAGCGAGTGGCGAACCTGGGCGGTAACGCGCGGGGAGGCGCCCTGCACCTCGATCCGATCGATTGCGAAGAGGGACGTCTCGCGTGCGATGACATAGCCGCCCAGCGCGACGGCGAGTAGGCCGAAGCCGACCGCAAGCGACCTCCGGGTCGGCGCGATGCGGGCGAGCCACGCGCGCGGATGTACCCCGGGCAGCGTCGGACGCCAAGGCAGAGCGCGAGCCTCCACACGTGCGATGGACCGAGCGAGACGCACCCTGCCAGGCATCTTCCGGTTTTCGGCGCCGGTTGAGACCTTCCTACAGCTCAGGCAGCTCGAGCTCGCCGAGAAACTCGACCTCGTGCCGGAGGTGGACTCCGAACTGCTCGTTGGCTCGACGGCGCGCCTCAGCCATGAGGGTCACGGCGTCCGCAGTCGTGGCGGCATCCGCGTTCTCGATGAAGTTCGCGTGTTTCGGCGAGATCTGAGCTCCGCCGCTCCGATAACCCTTGAGGCCGCACGCCTCCAGCATCCGTCCCGCGCTCAGCTCGTGCTCGGGATTCTTGAAGACGCTGCCGAACGTGCGCCGGTTCGTCGGCTGTGCGTCCTTCCGGCGCAGGTTCAGCTCGCGCACCTCGGCCTTGATCTCCTCCGGCGGCCGTGGCCCGAGTCGAAGCTCGGCGCGCACCACGACTTGCCCGTGGCGGAGCTCCGAATGCCGGTAGCTCAGCCCGAGCTCGGCGGGAGTCCGCCAGCCGGTGCCCTCGGCTGTCGCAACGAGCGCTCGCTCCAGAACACCCGCGAAGTCGCCGCCGTACGCGCCGCCGTTCATCCAGACTCCGCCGCCGATCGTGCCGGGGATGGCACAGGCGAACTCGAATCCGCCCAAGCTGGCGGCGCGCGCCCGGTGCAGCGCCACGGCGTTCGCTGCGCCGCCCCCAACGCGCAGGACGTCCCCATCGACCTCGACCGCCGCGAGCTCTCCCCCGAGCTTGAGGATCAGCGAGTCGACCCCTTCGTCCGCTACGAGCAGGTTCGACCCCAGGCCGACGACAGCGACGCCGAGCGATCGGTCTTGCGCCCAGCGCAGGAGCGCCTCCACGTCCCCTTCCGACTCGGGCCGCGCGAAGGCGCGCGCCTGCCCGCCCGTGCCGAGCGTCGTGAAGCGCGAGAGCTCGACTCCCTCCTCGAGCTTCATGTGAGCGCCTCGAGAATGAGCGGAGCAGCGCGATCGACGTCGCCGGCGCCGAGGGTGAGGACCGTGTCGCCCGGCCGGGCCCAGCCGGCCAGAAGGTCCGCGGCATCCTCGAGCGTCGGCGCCCAACCGATCGGCATCCCGGGACGGACCTGCGCAAGCTCATCGACGATGAGCCGTCCTGTCACACCGGGAATGGGCTCTTCGCGCGCCGGGTAGATCTCGGTCACGCACACAGCGTCCGCGCCGGCAAGTGCTTCGGCGAAGCCGTGCGCGAGGTGAAGGGTGCGCGAGTACAGGTGCGGCTGGAAGAGCGCGAGGAGCCGCCCGCCGTCGCGGACCGCAGCAAGGTCGGCAGCGAGTTCGGCCGGATGGTGGGCGTAGCTGTCGAGGACAGCTACGCCACCCGCTTCGCCTTTCGACTCGAGCCTGCGGCCCGCACCGCGAAATTCGACGATCACGGTTTCGGCGTGTTCGCGCGGAACCCCGGCGAGCTCGAGGGCCGCGAGGGCCGACGCCGCGTTGCGCCGGTTGTGCTCGCCCGGCACCGCGAGGTCGACGGTTACCGGGTCGAGCACCTCCGCACGCACGACGTGCGGCACGCCGCGTAGCCACTCCTCGAAGAACGCCTCGACCTCCGCCCGGGAGACGAACGTCGTGTGGTGGTCGAGGTCGACGTTGAGCAGCACGGCGATCTCCGGTTCCAGCGCTGCGACCGAGCGGTCCGACTCGTCTCCTTCGACGACGAGCCACCCGGAGCCGGCGCGGGCGTTGCCGCCGAGCTGCGGCACGTCGCCCCCGATGAGGAACGCCGGATCCAGTCCCAGACGGTCGAGGCAGTAGGCGATCATCGCGGTCGTCGTCGTCTTCCCGTGCGCGCCGGCGACGACGATCGTTCGCCGCTGCGCGACGAGCTCGGCGAGAAGGTCGGCGCGCGGATGGCCCTCGACCCTGTCCGCGAATGCCGTCGAGACGTAGACGTCCCAACCCTTCGGAGGCGAAGGCGGCTCGGGAGAGACCTCGATTGCCATGCCCTCGAGATGGCGAAGGTACGGCGTCTCGACGCGGTCCCACCCTGCGACGTCTGCCCCCCAGGCGTGCGCAAGGAGCGCGTAACCGCTCATACCGGCGCCGCCGATCCCGGCGAGCCAGATCCGTCTACCGGCGAGCGGCTGCGAGGGAGACGAGTTCATCCGCGATCTCTTCCGCTGCATCGGGCTTGGCGACCGCGCGCATCGCCGCGGCCATCGCCGCGAGACGGTCGGCGTCACCGAGCAGCTCCTCCACCACTCCGGGCGCACGGGTGGCCTCCGCCTCGGGAACGATCACCGCGCCGCCGGCGTCGACGAACCAGCGCGCGTTCTTCTCCTGATGCTGTCCCGTTGCGAACTCGCCGGGCACGAGCACCGCCGGCAGGCCCGCCGCTGCGAGCTCCCAGACGGAGCCGCCGGCTCGCCCGAGGACGATGTCGGCGGCGCCGTACGCGACGCCGATCTCGCTCATGAACGGCTGCAGGATGTAGCCCGGACGAGACGCGCGTCCCTGCAGCTCCGGGTAGTCGCGCTCGCCGCAGAGGTGGATCACCGCCGGCCCGCTCTCGGCCCAGGCGTCGAGCGCGAGGTCATTGAGCAGTCGGGCGCCGAGTGAGCCACCGAAGACGAGCACGATGCGGGCGTCCGCCGCCAGCCCGAGCCGGCTGCGCGCCTCATCGCGCTCCATCGCGCGCGACGTCGCCGGGATCGGCCGCCCCACCGCGCGATACTTCTCCCCCTGCTTCCCGAGCGGCAGCGCGAGGAAGACGCGTTCTGCGAGCGGCGCGGCGAGCCGGTTCGCCAGACCGAGGTGCGCGTCCGCCTCGGTGAGCGCGCAGGGGATCCGCTCGAGACGCGCCGCCAACACCATCGGCCCCGCGACGTACCCGCCGGCTCCGAGCACCGCGTCCGGCTTGCGACGGCGGAGGATTGCGCGGCAGGCGACCGGCGCCGCGAGCGCCGTGCCTGCCGCCCGAACAAGCTCGAGACTCGCCTCGCGCGGCAGCCCGGAGACAGCGAACGCGTCGAACTCGTAGCCCTGCTCAGGAACGAGCCGCGCCTCGACGCGATCCGGCGACCCGGCGAAGGTCACCAGCCCTCCCCGCTGCCGCAGCGCCTCCGCGACGGCGAGTGCCGGCGCGACGTGTCCGACCGTCCCGCCGGCCGCGATCAGAAACCGGAGCTGCCGCTCGTGCGCCATCGCCACGGGCGATGTTAAGGAGGACGCCGACCCCCACGAGCATGACCACGAGACTCGAGCCGCCGTACGAGACGAACGGAAGCGGAATTCCGGTGAGCGGGGCGACGCCGAGCGCGGCGGCCATGTTGATCGCTGCCTGCCCGCAGACGAGCGCCGTGACTCCCGCTGCGAGCCGCTTCGCGAACGGGTCTCGGCTTGCGATGGCCAGTCGGACACCTACGTAGCCGAAAGCGGAGAACGCCAAGATTACGAGCGTCACGCCCACGAGGCCGAGCTGCTCCCCCACCACGGCGAACATCATGTCCGTGTGCGCCTCGGGAAGGTAGTTCAGGCAGGCGGTGGTGCACTGGCCGATTCCGCGTCCGAAGATCCCACCCGAGCCGAAGCTGATGAGCGCCTGGACGTTCTGGAGGCCGGCGCCGGTCGGGTCTTTCCAAGGGTCGAGGAACGTGAGGAGCCGGTCACGCCGGTAGGGGGACGACCACGCCGCGATCGCGGCCAGGCTGAACACGATGCCGTAGGCGGACACGAGCAGGCGCGCTCTCGTGCCCGAGACGAGCAGGATCGCGCCGACCACGAGCATGAGCGTCAGCGCCGTACCGAGGTCGGGCTCGACGAGTACGAGCCCGGCGAAGAGAAGGACGAGAAGCCCAAGCGGCCGAGCGAGTTCCTGCAGCGTCCGAGGCGGCGGGCGGCGCGAGAGGTAAGCGGCCGTCCAGACGACCACCGCCAGCTTCGCCAGTTCCGACGGCTGGAAGACGAGCGGGCCGACGTCGATCCAGCGGCGCGCACCGTTGACGCGAGTCCCGACCGCGAGGACGCCGAGACAGAGGACGAGCGCGGTCACGACCAGAGTCGGCGCCAGCGCGCGAAGCCGCTCGAGGGGGAAACGCGAGACGACGACGAGCAGTGCGACGCCGATCGCGGCGTATGTCACCTGCTTCTCGACGAAGCCGAGCGGATTGGCGTTCCCGAGCGCGGCGGATCCCGACGTCGCGCTGTACACCATCACGAGCCCGAAGAGGACGAGCGCCGCCGTGACGAGCACGAGCAGGTTCCACTCGAACTGGAGCCGCTTCGCCTTCACGTCAACCCCTTGACGAGACGGCGGAACGTGTCGCCGCGCTCCTCGAAGTTCGCGAATTGGTCGTAGCTGGCGCAGGCCGGCGAGAGCAGGACGACGTCGCCGGCTTCGGCCTCGGCCGCTGCACGAGAGACGGCGGTACCGAGGTCGCCGGCCCGGACGTACTCGCGTCCGTCGGCGTCGAGCGCAGCCGCGAGCTCGTCGCTCGCCGCGCCGACGAGATAAATCGAACGGACATTGCCGGGGAGGTCATGGACGAACGGGCCGAAGTCCTCGCCCTTGAGCGAGCCGCCGAGGATGAGGCGAAGCGGTGCCTCGTACGCCGCGACACCGTGGCGCGCCGCGGCGGTGTTCGTCGCCTTCGAGTCGTTGACCCAGTGAACACCGTGCAGCTCACGCACGAGCTCGAGCCGGTGCGGGACGCCGGGGAACGTGCTGAGCGCCTGTGCGATGGCGTCGTCGGGCACACCGGCGGCGCGGGCCGCGGCGGTCGCAGCGGCCGCGTTCTCACGGTTGTGACGGCCGGGAATCAGCGGCTCAGCCGGCAGTGGGTCGTCGGCGGAGAACTCGATCCCGTCGATCCCGAAGCCGCGCGGGACGACCTTTACTCGCGCCCGCTCGAAGATGCGGAGCTTCGCGTCGCGGTACGCGTCGAAGCTTCCGTGCCGGTCGAGGTGGTCGGGTTCGAGGTTCAGGAGGACGGCTACGTCACATGCGAGCGCGTGAACGTCTTCGAGCTGGAAGCTCGAGAGCTCGCAGACGATCCACGATCCTTCCGCAGCTGTCACCGCTGCGTCAGTGAGAGCGCGGCCGACGTTCCCGGCGACCTCCACCGGCAGGCCGGCCGTGCGGAGGATCGCGCCGAGCAGCTCGGTCGTCGTCGTCTTCCCATTCGTGCCTGTGACGCCGATGAGCCGCGAACCGGCGGGCAGCAACCGATAGCCGAGCTCGACCTCACTCCAGACCGGAATGCCGCGCGAGCGCGCACGGGCGACGGGCGGCGACTCAGCCGCTACGCCCGGGCTCTTGACCACCAGTTCCACCCCTTCGGGCAACGCCTCCTCCTCCGTTCCGAGTCGGAGTTCGACGCCGAGGGCGCCGAGCCTGCCGGGATCGACGTCGACGGAACGGTCTGCCGCGACAACCTGAACGCCGCGCTCGGCGAGTGCCGCAGCAGCCGCCAGGCCGGATCGAGCGAGGCCTACGACGAGAGCCCGGCGTGGCAACCATGTCTCGGTCGGAGACGGCTCTTCGGGACGTGGCCCGCTCACGACCCACCTTCCCCCCCAATGGGGGGCGCGGGTCCCCTGGGGTCAGCGTACGCGCGCGAAGGCAACAGAAGCGTGTCGACTTTCTCGAGGATGGAATACAGGTTCGTCGTCCGGCTCCCGGGCCCTCAGGCGAGCCGGCCGCTCACGACGGCCTCCTCGCCCACAACCTCGACCTCGACCTGCTCGAACCCGGCCGCTGCTAGTGCACGCGCCAGCTCGTCCCCCGTCCCCGGGTCCGGTTCGGCGAACGAGACTCGCCCGCCCACGGAGAGCACACGCGCGAGCTCCTCGACCGCAGCCCCGAGTGCGCCCGCGTCCGTCGCGATCCGGCCGACGGCTGCCGCAACGGCGCCGTCGGGAAGCGGCAGCACAGGCGTCTCGCCGACGAGGTATGCGACGCCGCTCGCCCCGACCGCGTGCGCTTCTCCGAGCAGCTCCTCGAGATCGTCCACCTGCGACTGGACGACGTAGACCCAGCCGTCGGCCGCTCGCTCGTGTGCCCCCAGCGCCAGCGATCCTCCGCCCAGCACGAGCACATCCTTGTCCCGCGCGAGCTGCGCGGCGTCGAGCAGGGCCATATCCACCGCGCTGCCGCTCATCGTCGCCGGGCGAAGGGGAAGTAGTAGCGGTAGTAGAGGGCGAAGCCCACCGCGCAGAGCAGCCCGGCGATGATCCAGAACCGCACGGTGATCTTCGTCTCGGACCACGCCTTCATCTCGAAGTGGTGGTGGATCGGCGCAATCAGGAAGACGCGTCGTCCAAAGCGCTTGAACGAGAACACCTGGATCATTACCGACAGTGCCTCGATTACGTAGATGCCGCCGATGAAGAGCAGCAGCACCTCGACCTTCATCATGATTGCGAACGCCGCGAGCGCGCCGCCGAACGCCATCGACCCGGTGTCGCCCATGATCACCTCGGCCGGGAAGGCGTTGAACCAGAGGAACCCGACAGCGGCGCCGATCAACGCGGCGCCGACGATTGCCAGGTCCAGCTTCGTCACGTTGCGGTGGCCGACGTGCCCCGACCTGACGTACGAGACGACGTTCATCGCCATGAACGTGAAGAGCGCGATGATCGCCGTCCCGGCGAGAAGGCCGTCGACCCCGTCGGCGAGGTTCGTGCCGTTCGCGGCGCCGGCGATCACGAAGAAGAGGAACACGTACCAGCCGTACGACAGCGGCACCGTGAGGTCGATCACCGGGATGTAGACATCGGTGCTCAGGTGCAGGTGGTACGCGACGATCGCCACCACGACAGTCACGCCTGCAAGGAGGAGGAGCTTCCAGCGTCCCGGCAGGCCGAGCGATCGCTTGTGAGTCAGCTTGATGAAGTCGTCGAGGAAACCGATTGCACCGCACGCGAGGGCGGTGAAGAGGACGGTCAGCGACTGGAGGCGGTAGTGGCTGATCGGTAGGAACGCGACGGTTGCCGCGAAGAGAATCAGCAGCCCGCCCATGGTCGGCGTCCCCTGCTTGGCGATGTGGTGCTGCAGGCCCTCCTCGCGGATGTGCTGGCCGAACTCGTTGCGGCGGAGGAACTCGATGAACCTCGGCCCGATCACCAGCGAGATGCCGAGTGCAACCGCTGCGGCGATGAGGACCCGGATCACGGCCGCGACCCCAGCAGTGCGTCGGCGACCACCTCGAGCCCGACCGAACGCGAGCCCTTGACGAGGATCGCGTCGCCAGAGCGAACGAGGCCGAGTGCGATCTCGCGCGCCTCCGTGGCCGAAGGCGTCCACTCGTCGGGCCCGTAGTGGCGGGCCAGCGCGCCCACGCCGAGCACGACGTCGACAGCTTCGGCCGCGCTCCCTACCTCGTCGTGATACCGCGGACCCTCGGGCCCGAGCTCGGCCATCTCGCCCAGGATCGCGACGGTGCGGCGCCCGTTTGCGCGCTCGAGGAGATGCGCCAGCGCGGCGCGCATTGCCACCGGGTTGGCGTTCCAGGAGTCGTTGATCAGCAACCCGCCGCCCGGCAACTCCGTCTCCTGGGAGCGCAGGCGCGAGAACTCCACCTCCACCGGTTCCTGCGGCGGCTCGACCCCCAGGGCCTCGGCTGTAGTCAGCGCCGCGGCCGCGTTCGTGGCCTGATGGCGGGCCGTGAAGCCGAACACAACCTCACGGTCGTGCCAGCGCACATGCATGCGGCCATTGCGAATCTCCGCCTCGGGCTTGTCGAAGCGGCGCACGTCGAGCCCTTCCGGCACGAAGGGCTCGAGCACCGGAGCGTCGTCGGGCAGAACCGCCACCGCGCCGGCCGGAAGCTCGTCGAGCAGCTCGGCCTTGGCGCGCGCGATGTTCTCGAGGCTTCCCATCTGTTCGAGGTGCACGGGAGCGATCGACGTGATCACGCCGAGGTCGGGGCGCGCGATCCTGGCGAGGTCGCGAATCTGGCCGGAGCCGCGCATCGCCATCTCCGTGACGACGACCTCGGTCTCGGGCTCGATCCGGCAGAGCGTCAGCGGCAGCCCGATCTCGTTGTTGAAGCCGTCCGGCGCAGCAACGGTGCGCAAGCGAGTGCGGAGGAGAGCCGCGAGGATGTCCTTCGTCGACGTCTTCCCGACCGAGCCGGTGATCGCCACGACGCGAGCATCGCTGCGGGCGCGGACGGCACTGCCCAGTGCAGCAAGCGCCGCATGGGCGTCGTCGGGCACGAGCGTTGCCGCTGCGCCGCGCGCACGAGCGTCGTCGAGAAAGGCCTCTCCACCGGAGACGGCGACGAACAGGTCGCCCGGCCGGACACGGCGGGAGTCGACCTCGACGCCGGTGACCGCATCTGCGTCGCCCTCGAGTCGTCCCAACGAGAGCGCCCGCACCTCGGCGAGCGGCAGCGGGATCAGGTCCGCGCCTCCAGCGCCAGCAAAGCCTCCTTCGCCGCCTCGCGGTCGTCGAACGGCACTGTGCGGTCGGCGAACTCCTGCCCCTGCTCGGCTCCCTTGCCCGCGATGAGGACGACGTCGCCGGGCTGTGCGAGCGCAACGGCGCGCCCGATTGCCGCTTCCCGGTCGAGCTCGAGCTCGATTTCGCTGTCCGCGCCGGACACGATCTCCGCCGCGATCACTTCGGGATCCTCGCTGCGCGGATTGTCGGAGGTGACGATCGCGACGTCGGCGAGCTTCGACGCGATTCGACCCATCACCGCCCGCTTGCCGCGATCGCGATCGCCGCCGGCCCCCACAACGCAGATCACGTGCTTGTCCCCGGCAAGATCGCGCGCCGCACGCAGCACCTTCTCGAGCGCGTCCGGCTTGTGCGCGTAATCGACGATCACGTCGAACGGCTGGCCGGCGTCGACGGACTCGAAGCGTCCGGGAACGCCTCGCACGGACTCGAGGCCGCGCCTGATGGCCTCTTCGGCGATGCCGAGCGCCCGCGCCGCATACAGCGCTCCGAGCGCGTTCTCGAGGTTGAAACGTCCCCGGAGCCGCAGGTCGATGCCTTCGAGCGCGCTCGCATCGCCCGCCGAGAACGTGATCGCCTCGGGAAGCTCCTGCGCCAGACGGCGGCCGTACTCATCCCCGACGTTGACGACTGCGATCGGGCGCGGCTCGACGAGAAAGAGCCGCCGCTTCGCTTCGAAGTACGACTCCATGTCGCCGTGGAAGTCCAGATGGTCCTGGCTGAGGTTCGTGAACACGAGCGCCGCGAAGCGAACGTGGTCGAGCCGGTGGAGAACGGAGGCGTGCGACGAGGCCTCCATCGCGCATGAGCGGTCACCGGCATCGAGCATTTCGCGGAACACGCGCTGCAGGTCGATCGCCTCGGGTGTGGTGCGTACGACTCCACGGCGCTCACCACCTACCCGCGCCTCCACGGTCCCGAGTAATCCGGGGCGCCGGCCTCCGGCTGCCAGGATTGCGAACAGGAGGAAGCTCGTCGTGGTCTTGCCACTCGTGCCGGTCACGCCGACCACCTCCAGCTCCCGCGTCGGCTGACCGAAGAAGACGTCCGCGGCGGGCGCCATCGCCCCCCGTGCGTCGCGGACGACGACCTGCGGCACCGCCAGATCGAGCCTGCGCTCAACGACGACCGCGACGGCACCGCGCTCCACCGCCTCCGCGGCGAAGTCGTGGCCGTCCGCACGCTCCCCCGGAACGGCGAAGAAGAGCGCGCCCGGATCGACCGCGCGCGCGTCGTAGGCGAGATCGCTCACCTCGACCGAATGGCGTCCGAGCACCTCCACCGGCTCGAGCGCTGCGACGAGGCGCTCCAGGTCCATCTCGGCCGCGAGTGTACCCGGGAGGGATCCGGCTACCGGATCCGCAAGTCGGGCGGAACCTCGAGGTACTGCAGGTCGAAGGAGGCGATCTGCTCGAACGCCGGGGCCGCGACGAGACCGCCGTAGATCTGGCCGTGCGGCTCGTCGATGGTCACGAGGACGAGGAGACGCGGGCGCGAGGCGGGCACCATCCCGACGAAGGTCGAGACGTACGCGCCGGGGATGTAGCCGTTCGGCCCCGGCTTCTGTGCGGTGCCCGTCTTACCGGCGACTGCATAGCCCGGGATGGCAGCGAGCTCGGCCGTCCCCTGATCCGAGACGACGCCTCTCAGCATCGTCCGGAGCTGGGCATCGACGGCGGGCTCCAGGATCCGGCGTCGCTTCGGTTTCGCCGGCGGCTGGCCGACGAAATGGTCGACAAGATGAGGCTGGACCCACTCGCCGCCGTTGGCGATGGCGGCATAGACGGAAGCGAGCTGGATCGCCGTGACCGAGACGCCCTGCCCGATGGGGACGGTGCCGATCGTCGACCCCGACCAGTAGGAGGGCAGGAGGCCGGGGCTCTCGCGGGGGAAGTCGATCCCGGTCCGGCGGCCGAATCCGAAGCGCCGCATCCACTTCTTCAGGCCGCTCTCGCCGAGGTAGCGCTCGGCGATCATGTCCGTCCCGATGTTCGAGGAGCGCTGCAGGATCTGCTTGACCTTCAGCGTCTCCAGCCCGTGCGGCTCCGCATCGTGGATGACGCGGTCGGCGACCTGGAGAGAGCCGGGCACCCGGAACTCCGTGTTCGGTGTGATGTCGTGCTGCGAGAGGGCTCCGCCGATCGTCACGACCTTGAACACTGAGCCAGGCTCGAAGACGTCGTTGACGGCATGGTCGACCGTCAGATCGTGCGCGGCCGCCGCGGGGTACGAATTCGCGTTGTAGCCCGGCTCCTGCGCCATCGCGAGAATCGCGCCTGTGTGCGGGTCGAGGACAATGGCCGTCGCGTCCTTCGCGTGCCACTCGTTCACCGTCTGCTGGAGCACCTGCTCGGCGTTCGCCTGGATGTGGCTGTCGAGCGTGAGGAAGATGTCCCGACCGTCTCGTGCCGGCCGTTTCTGAATCGTGTTCACCGCCTGGCCGAGCGCGTCGCGAACCACGATCGCGCTGCCCGCGATTCCCTGCAGCTGCTTGTT
>Ga0070707_100000790_pt1 | contig 31294 bp, 40 predicted proteins | sample KBSK5502metaG_FD_65468 | JGI IMG/M metagenome (GOLD analysis project Ga0070707, IMG submission 65468) | Corn, switchgrass and miscanthus rhizosphere microbial communities from Kellogg Biological Station, Michigan, USA - KBS K5-50-2 metaG | ecosystem: Host-associated > Plants > Roots >... | reverse complement strand
TGTCGCCGTAGGCCGCGACCCAGACGGTGTTCGGGTCCGACGGGTGGACGCGTACCGCGCCGATCTGCCCGGCCTTATAGAGGCCGGCGAACTCCCAGCTCTTCCCGCCGTCCTGGCTCCGGTACACTCCGCGCCCCGTGGAGACATTGCTCCTGACGCCGTCGGAGCCGGTCCCGACGTAGATGATGTCGGGGTTCGACTCCGCCACCGCGATCGATCCGACCGAGCCGAGCGGCACCTTGCCGTCGGTGATCGGCTCCCAGTTGGTGCCGCCGTCGGTGGTGCGGAACACTCCCCCACTCGCGACGCCCATGTAAAAGGTGCGCGGCTGGCTGGGGACCCCGGTCACCGTGGTCACCCGGCCCCCACGGGAGGGGCCGACCAGCCGGTAGCGGAGGCCGCGAAGGAGAGCGCTGTCAACCTGAGCCGAGCTCTCTCCAGCGGAGACACCGGCAAGCATCAGCGCCAGGGGGAGGATTCGACGAATCATTGCAGGTTCTTTCGGCCTGGGTATCGGTCAGAGGGCATGGCAGCGTCGGTGATGCGTTAGAATCTACGTCGGTGGGCCATTTCGTACCGTGGGGGAAAGGACCGGAAGGTATGCGTGCCATCCTGGTGTTGTCGGTGATCACCCTCTGCGCGGAGCCTGCCCCGAAAGGACGCTGGCCGGACGCCGACTGGCGGGTGCTCGAGACCAAGGTCCGCTGGGCAATGACCCAGCGCCTCGACACACTGCCGATCGGCACCGCCATCGCGCGCCTGGGCGAAACCTTCGTCGGCACCACCTATACCCCGGGAACACTCGAGGCCCCCGGACCCGAGCACCTGGTCATCAATCTCCGTGAATTCGACTGCGTCACCTTCATCGAAAACATGCTGGCCATGACGCGCTTCATCCGGCACGACGGCACGGCGCTGCTGGCCGACCGTCCCGCCGCCGAGGCGCGCTATGCAGGGTATCTCGAGGACCTCCGGTATCGCGGCGGCATCCTCGATGGATACCCCAGTCGCCTGCACTATTTCTCGGAATGGCTGAGCGACAACGCGGCGCGCGGAAAGCTCGAGCTGCTGGCCCGCGAGCTCGGCGGCGTGGAGGACGCCGAGCCGTTGAGCTTCATGTCGGCCCATCCTGCGGCGTATCGCCAGATGGAGGATCCGGGTGTGCCGGAGGCGATTCGTGCGATGGAGCAGCGCCTGAATGCGGGACCGGCGCGATGGTACCTCCCGGAAGACAAGATCGCCGGCGTGGCCGCCAGGATTCGGGACGGCGACCTGATCGCCGCGACGTCCACCCTGCCCGGCCTCGATGTGGCACACACCGGCATCGCCCTCTGGCGGGGAGGACGGCTTCACCTGCTGCACGCTCCCCTGGTGGGAAAATTCGTGGAGATTTCGGTGCTGCCCCTCGCCGAACGGATTCTGGAGCTCAAGACCCAGGACGGGGTGATGGTCGCACGAGTGAGGGAGTAGCGAGGAGCGAAGAGCGAGGAGGAACAGCCGCTTCGCTCTTCGCGCTTCGCTACTCGCCAAACGGATTTCTGACTTTGCGGACGGCCGCCGCCGCCGCCCCGTCCAGCAGTCCCTGCAATTCTTCCTGGCTCAGCTCGTAGGGGTCCTTCTCATAACCCGGCGATTGCACCGTGCGCGGCCGCCCGGTGTTCTCACCCACCGGGCTGAACTCCCACTCCCCCCGCCCCACCGGACGGATTTCCCAGCTCAGCTTGTCGCGGTCGGTGAATTTGCGGAAGCCCATGCTACAGGCACTTGAAGACGCGAGGGGAGGCGCCGCGAATCAGCGTGAAGGGGCCGAGCGCCAAGTCCCCGCCCGCGATCGTGATGTCGAGGGTCATCTTGTCGCCGCGAATGCTTCCGAAGAACTGTGCCGGGAGCTTTACCGGAACTTCGTCCTCCCGGAACGGTCCGCCATGCCCGGGAATGTGAAATCCCGCCACTGAGAACTTGCCGTCGGCGCCGGGCACGATGGGCTCGGCGATCTCCCCGGTGGCGCAGTCAAATTCGAGCTGCGCTCCTTCGGCGCTCGCCACCAGTCCCAGGTGCTCCCCGCCCCACTCTCCCACGACGAGAGCGGGCACCTCGGGATCCAGGCATGCGACTGCCCCGAGCAAGGCCAGCAGGATCAGCGACCGGCGCATGCTTCTATTCTAACCTCTCCTTCCCGGCCGCGTTACCTTAGGCCGATGGAACAAAAATCGGTCAGCTACGCCCCGCGGCTGGGACTCTTCAGCGGCACCATGGCCGTCATCGGCGGCATCATCGGGTCGGGGATCTTCCTCAACCCCGCCATCGTCGCCGCGCGGGTCGGCACCACGACGCTCACCCTCGCCGCATGGACGCTGGGCGGCGTCGTGGCGCTCCTCGGCGCCTTCATCTTCGGCGAGCTGGCCGCGCGGAATCCGAAAGTCGGCGGTGGATATGCCTACCTCCGCGACTCCTTCGGCCCGCTGCCGGCATTCCTCTATGGGTGGGCCCTGTTGCTGATCATGGCGACGGGTGCGATCGCCGCCGTGGCTTTCACCTTTGCCAGTTACGCCGGCGCGCTTCTCGGCATCTCGGAGCGATTCCTCCCCTGGCTCGCGGCAGGAGCGATTCTTGCGCTCAGCGCGCTCAATTACGTGGGGGTTCGTCCCGCCGCCTGGACGCAGAACATTTTCACCGTGCTCAAACTCGCGGCGCTGGTGGTGTTGATTCTTGCCGGCCTGCTCCTGACCCCCGACCCCTCCCCGGCACCCAGCACCCAGCTCCCGGTACCCGCCGGTTTCACCGCCATCTTCCTCGCCCTCGCCACCGCCTTCGTCCCCGTCCTCTTTGCGTACGGCGGCTGGCAACAGACCAACTTCATCGCCGAGGAGCTGGTCGAGCCGGAAAAGAATCTTCCGACGGCACTCGTGCTCGGCGTGCTTGGTGTCGTGGCGGTATACCTCCTTGCCAACCTGGCCTATCTCCGAGCCCTCGGCGTCGAAGGACTGGCCCGGAGCACCGCCCCGGCGGCGGATACGATGAGCGCGGTGCTCGGAGTGTCGGGGCGGAGGCTGATCAGCCTCGGCATTGTGGCGTCGACCTTCGGGTTCCTGGACCTGGTCATCATGGTGTCGCCGAGGGTGTATCAGGCAATGGCTGCCGACGGGCTCTTCTTCGAATCGTTCGCCCGCCTCCACCCGAGGTACCGGACCCCCGCCACGGCGATCGTGGCGCAGGGCATCTGGGCCTCCGCCCTTCTCGCCACCCGCACCTATGGACAGTTGCTGGACTACGTGACCTTTGCCGACTGGATTTTCTTCGGAACCACCGCGGCGACGCTCTTCATCTACCGGCGGCGTGAAGGAGGGAAACAAACTCCGGGCTCATTCCGGGTCCCCGGGTATCCGGTTGCGGTGCTGTTCTTCATCCTCGCCGCGGCGTATGTGGTGATCGGGTCGATCCGTTCCAACCCCATGAACGCGCTTCGGGGGAGCGTCCTCCTCGCGGCGGGAGTTCCGGCCTTTCTGATCTGGGACGCCCGGCGCCGCAAACGCGCCTGAGCTCCGTCGCAGGATGGGTGAGTTGAGGAGGGCGCGTCGGATGGAGCTGAGGTCCCCCTGGGCAAGTGCGCGAAGATATTGCTTCGACATGCGGCTAAGGTAGAAGTGCCGGGTCACGGCGCGATGTGCGCCGGATCACGAACCGGTGACGGGTTCCGGTCACCTTCCGGCCTTCCCCGCCGCAATCTCCTCCATCGTGCGGCCGGTGGTCACCGAGGTGTCTTCTTCCGCCACGATATCGAACCCCGGCTTGGCGTACTCGTCGCGATGTTTGATCAGCAGCCACTGCGGCTTCTCCGGGTCGCCCCGCCGAAGCCGGACGAGGACCCAGGTTCCCTGCAGCCGCTTTCCCCGGAGGCTGAATTTCAGATCGCCGCCGGCATACCCTTCCCGCAGGCGCTCGACCGGATCGGGAGCTTTTTCCCAGTAGGAGTAGGTCCCCCGGTCCCACAGCATCACCGTTCCGCCGCCGTATTCTCCTTCGGGAATGGTGCCCTCGAAGGTGTTGTATTCGACCGGGTGATCCTCGACCTGCATCGCCAGGCGTTTGACGCTCGGATCGAGGCTCGGCCCTTTGGGGACGGCCCAGCTCTTCATCACTCCATCGAGCTCGAGGCGAAGATCGAAGTGAAGCTGGCTGGCGGCATGCTTCTGAATCACGAAGGCGAGGGTACGGCGGGAGGCGGGCGCCTTGGCGCCCTCGGGCTCAGCGGTTCTGGTAAAATCACGCTTGCGCCGGTATTCGCCGAGCGGTGCGGCTTTCTTCGCCGCGGGTTTCTTGGTTGCCTTCTTCTTCACCGACATAACAAGAAAACGTCCGTCACCTGCCCGGATCGCACATTCACGCCGCGACGGGCAGCGCATCGATCGCGCTGCACGCGGCCTGAAACCGGTCACGCCAGCCGCCCCGAATTTCCACGACAGGGAAACCGTGCACCCGGAGGGCTTCGCGGAACAGCGCCTGCATCACCTGGCGATCGTCGGGGCGATCACGCTGCGGGTCGGGCGTCCATGGCACGTCGATGTCGCAGAGGAGATAGAGGTCTGCGCGGCGGGCCGGCACCGTCCGGATGATCCAATCGGGGCACTCCCCGTAGTAATGCGCGGCGTAGACCGCCGTGCTCAGCAGGTCGGTGTCGAGGAGAAGGAGGCGACCCGCCCGCATGAGGGCCGCGTCCTGAACGGCGATCTGGCCGAGGGCGATCGGAGTGACGTCGCCGGCATTGAGAGGGGCCCCCTTCCAGGCAGCATAGCCGCGGACATACTCCGGCACCCAGAGCGTGTGGTAGTGCCGGGCCAGGTCCGCCGCGAGCGTGGTCTTGCCGGTCGACTCCGAGCCGGTCAGGACGACGCGGCGAGCGATGCCTTCCAATGGCGCCATCCCATCACGGCGAGAACCAGGAACACCGCGTACTGGCCCGCGGTGGCATAGTTGTGCCGCAGCAGGAAGAACGGCACCGAGATGCAGTTGATCGATATCCAGATCGGCCAGCACTCGACCAGCTTGCGGGCCATCATCCACTGCGCCACGAGGCTCACCGCGAAGAAGAACGCGTCGATGAACGGCGAGGAATCATTGGTGGCGCGGAGCACCACGTAGAGCACGAGCCAGCCGAGCACCCCGATGGTGAGCAGCGCCGCGCCGAGTCGGGAGCCGGTGCGCGACACCTTGAGCTCGGTCTTGGCGACGCCTCCGAAGAGCCACTTGTACCAGCCGTAGATCGACACCGCCGCGAAGAACACCTGGATCGCCATCAGGCCGTACAATCGCTGCTGCAGGAAAATCACCGTGTACATCGTCACGTTGACCAGCGACGTCGGCCAGCTCCAGACGTTCTGGCGGGTGCTCAGGAAGACACTGGTGATTCCGAAGGCGGCAGCAATCAGCTCGAAGGGGCTCACAGATCGTCTTCCCGGGGGTGGAGGCGGCGGGTCTCCGGCGGCCGGAAGTCGGCCATCGCACGGAGCAGCGATTCGGCGTCGGCGTCCACGATCAGCATGCCGCGCTGGGATTCACGCACGAATCGCTCGACCGATGCGTCGGATTCGTCTTTCAGCAGCGCCGTAAAGTAGCCCGACACGTTGAGGAGACCGGTGGGGCGCTCCGGATCGCCGGCATGCTGCCAGCTCCAGAGTTGAAAAAGCTCGTCGAGATTGGCGATGCCCTGCGGCAGCGCGAGAAACCCGTCCGCCTTCTCGACCATCACCGCATCGCGCGCCATGTGCACGACCGTTCCGGCGGCCGCGCGGGCGGATTCGCCCACCATCTCGGTCAGACCGGTGGTGATGCCCTCGGTGAGCAGGGTGATCCCGTTTTCGGCGAGCAGGCGGCCGATGCGGACTGCCGCGTCGGCGTACGCGGGAATGAGCGCGGGGGCGGAGCCCGCGAAGACAGCGACCCGACGCATCGGCATAGTGGGGGTATAATAAGTGATGCCTACCCGCCGCGAATTTCTCGGAGCGTCGTCCGCCGCAATTGCAGGGACGATCCTCGCGCCTTCCGCGTCTCCCGCGTCCTCCGCGCCTTTTCAGGGCGCCCCGGTCCCGCCGTCGATTCAGGCGCTGACGTCCCAGAAGAGCCGGGCCCGCCCGATCACGGTAGAAGAGCGACAGGGCCGGATCGAGCGCGCGCGGGCATTGCTGACCGCAGAAAAACTCGACGCGCTCTTTCTCACCGGAGGAACCTCGCTCCGCTACTTCACCAACATCAGCTGGGGACAGAGCGAACGTCTCCTCGGTCTCATCCTGCCGCGCGAGGGACGCGCGTTCGTCGTGTGCCCTGCCTTTGAGAAAGACCGGGCCGAAGAGCAGATCGAGGCCGGACCGCTCAAAGGCACCGCCGACGTCATGGTCTGGGAGGAGCACGAAGACCCGTATCAGCTGATCGCGAACGGTCTGCGCGCACGCAGTTCGGCCGCGGGACGGCTCGGCGTTGAAGAAACGGTGCGAAGCGTCTTCGCGAGCGGGGCGGCGGCGGCGTTACCGGCAATGCAGCTTGCCAGCGGAACTCCGGTCACCGCGGGATGCCGGATGGTGAAGGACGCGCACGAGCTGGAGCTCATGCGACTGGCCGCGGAGGTGACGCTCAAGGCGTACGAAGCCTCGTATCTCGCGCTCAAGGACGGGATGACCCAGGATCAGTTCGCCGACCTGGTGGCCATGGCCCACCGGCGATTGGGATTCGACGGCGGCGCGGGTGTCCAGGTGGGGAAATACTCCGCCCTTCCGCACGGATCGGCCAACCCCCAGGTCATCCGCGAAGGAACCATCCTGCTGATCGACGGCGGCTGCTCGGTCGAGGGGTACGCCAGCGATATCAGCCGGACCTTCGTGCTCGGCCGCGCCACACCGCGAATGAAACAGGTGTTCGAGATCGAGCAGCGGGCCCAGAAGGCTGCCCTCGCGGCGGCGCGCCCGGGTGTCGAGTGCCAGGCGGTGGACGCGGCGGCGCGGAAGGTGATCGTCGATGCCGGATTCGGCCCCGACTACAAGTATTTCACTCATCGCGTGGGGCACGGCATGGGGATGGACGGACACGAATGGCCCTACCTGGTGCGCGGAAACACCTTGCCGCTCAAACCCGGGATGACCTTCAGCGACGAGCCGGGGATCTACATCCCCGGGGAGTTCGGCGTCCGGCTCGAGGACGACATGGTGATCACGGAGGGAGGAGCCGAGCTGTTTACGCCGACGTCACCGTCGCTGGAAGCGCCGTTTGGAAGGTGAGCAGTGAGCGGTAAGCGGTGAGCGGGAAACGCCTGTCCCGCTCACCGCTCACCGCTCACCGAAAACGCCCCCAGCGTTGCGTCGAGCTCGGCCTCCGCGGCCTCGCCACCGCGCCGCGTTTCGGCCAGGATGTGCCGAGTGAGGAAGTGCCCGGTCCAGATCCCATGGGGCGAGCGGCGCAGCAGCTCCAGCGATTCCCGAAGATCCGAAGGCGCCACCGGCTTGACCAGGTAGCCGCAGAAGCCGACCTCGCGGAGCCGGCGCGCGTCGCCGGGATTGCCGACGGCGGGAAGCATGATCAGGGCGGGGCGGCCCAGGCGGTCGTCGTCCAGGATCGTGCGGCCGACGGCGTCGTAGCCCTGCGCGTCGTGATCGCTGAAGATGACCATCGACACCGGGCGGCCCGCGTTGGCGCGCCGGACGAGCTCGGCGATCGCTTCGTCACGATCCCCGAAGCCGGTCGTCTGAAAGCCTGCCGCTTCGGCGATCGCGGTCCAGCTCGCGCGCATATCGGCGTCGGCCTCGACCACGAAGAGTCCCGCCGACCCTGCGGGGGGCGACGGCGATTCCGCGGCCCCGGACGAGGAAGCGACGCCCCGAGGCTCGGCGTCGACCAGCGGCAGCGGCAGCACCAATGAAAAGCGGGTTCCCGAGCCTTCGACATTCGTCGCTTCCAGCTCGCCACCCATGAGACGGGCAAGGCTGTGCGCAATCGGGAGCGCCAGTCCACCATCCCGTCCCGGATAGGCGTCGCCCCGGGAGAACGGCTCGAAGAGAGTCTGAAGGAGATCGGCTGGAATCGCGGGCCCGCTGTCTTCCACGATGAATCGCACGCCACCACCCGGGAGATTCATCCGTCCCGGAGTGATTTCGACGACCAGCTCGCCCTGCACGATGCGGTTGAGCCCGTCCTTTATGAGCGAGGTCAGCACCTGCCGGATCCGGCCCGGATCACCCGTCACCCGGCGCGGCGAATCCGGACGCCAGGCGAGCCGAAGCGCGAGTCCCTTGGCTTCGGCCTGGGCGCTCTGCGCGGCCGCCATATCCTCGATCATCACCCGGAGGTCGAACGGAATCGGCTCGAGCGGAAGGGTCCCGCTCTCGAGGCGTGAGAAGTCGGAGACATCGTTGAGAATCCCGCGGAGCGCCTCGCCGGCACCTTGTACGGCGTCCACGTAGGCTCGCTGGGTGGGGAGGAGCGCCCCGGTGCGAAGCAGCCCGGCGAGTCCGAGAATCGCATCCGCCGGCGTCCGCATCGTGCGGCTCACCGTCGAGAGAATCTCACCCCGGACGAGGTTGGTCGACTCGGCCACCGCGCGCGCCCGCCGCAAGGCATCCAGCTCGACCAGCTGCTCGTGGAGCTCGGTGGCCGTCCGCTCCAGCGCCCGCGCCAGCCGGTCCCGTTCCGACTCGGCATCCGCGAGCGTCTGATTGAGTCCTTCGAGGACCTCCCGCCACGTGGGCGGCAGAGCCTCCAGTGACCCGAATGTTCGGAGCAGCGGATCGGCCAGTCGGTCCAGCACCAGAACCCCCCGGGCAGCAGCGCACCAGCCGCTCCAACAGTCGAAGGAGTAGCCAGTAGCGATCTGATGGGCGGCACTTGTTGCATTTATTGATCCAGCTTGCACTTACGGATGGCGCAACGGCGGAAAGACGCAAAGGCGCAACGTAGATTCTATACGGAGTTGTTTGTGCTACTAAGATCGAACTGTTCTGACTCCATCAAACTTCGGTTACCGCAAGGAGTTATCCCGGCTGGAGAATCGTCCAAATCCTATCCACCGCCAGAAGCTGGCAGGAGACGCGATCAGAAACCCCCGATCCCCAACCCCCATCTCCCAGCCCCCAGCGCCCAGCAACCAGCATCCAGCATCCAGCATCCGGCACCCATTCTGGCTCACCGCCGCACCGCCTCCATCGGGATTCTGACTCGAATTCCTTCCCAAACCAGGATGACACCCATCGAGTCGGGAAGAAAGCTGAGCCGTTCGACAAAGCTGTCACTCCGCTCGCTGGCGACGATCGCGCGGCCGATTTCGTGTGACCGCACTTCATCGCTGTATTCCGATTCGATTCCCCATTGGGATGTCGAGGCGTTCAGAATCAGCTCCCAGGTTTCCGGTCCGGGAATCGTGTAGAGCGCGGTACGTCCCGGCGGCACCGTCACCCCCGCCACGGACAGGGCGATGGGAGTGATGATCGTCGTCGGCTCATTGGCGCCGGTGCGCCAGAGCCGGCCGAAGGGCACCCGGGATCCCCCGAGCATGGTACGGCCCCGCGCCGCCGGCCGGCCGTAACAGATCCGCACCCGCTCGCCGCCGATCGGAACCATCGTGCTCCCCATCGGGCTCGATCGCAGCAGCCAGGTCGGCGGCCACCACCAATTTCGTGAGCAGGGCAACCGCATGGCGAGCCCGGGCGGCGCATGAACAGCTGTTCCCGCCACCGGTATCAGCACCGCGATGCCGACGATGACCGCCGCAAGCCTGGGCGCAAGCCAGGTTCGGAGGATGGTGAATGCGGCGTACAGCAGGAATCCGAGGAGGGCGAGCCAGACGAGGGAAACCGGGATTGCGATCGCCGGCGGGAGGGAAGGGACCAGACGGAGCCCGGCGAGGAGGAGCATCCCGGCCGCGACCACCATCCATCGGAGCCGCGACCGGGTCAGTGTCAGCATCTCATGTCCATCCCATCCGGTCGCGAAGTCCCGTGATGTGCGCCGTGTGGTGCTTCCCGTGCCAGGCGTACATCGCCAGCAATCCGTCGAGGCGGAGCGATTTCTTCTGCTCCGGGTGGAATACGGTGCGGCTCCACTGGTCCTCGCTCATGCTGCGCAGCAGGTTGACCCAGCGGCGGTGCAGCGCTTCCAGCATCACGAGGGACACGCCGATCAGAGTGACCTTCGTGTCGGGCAGCTCGGCCCAGCGCGCTTCCTCGTACGGCTTGATGGTCGGGTGATCTTCCGTGAGCCCGAGCTTGAAACGGATATACGCGTTGAGATGACTGTCCGGAACGTGATGCACGACCTGCCGCACCGTCCATCCTCCCGGACGATAGGGCGTGTCCAGCTGTGCCTCCGTCATCGGCTGGACGATGCCGCGGAACTTGGCGGGAAGCTCGGCGATCTCGCTGATCCATCCGGTCCGCTGCTCGATGGTGACCTCGCCGCTCGGGGCGGTGAACTTGCCGATCGGGTAGCTCAGATCGCTCACGGGGGAACATCCTTTCTCGGCGCGGCGGGTGGAGCGGCCAGGCGCACTCCGTCCTTCACGAGGACGACCGAACCGTCGGGTGGAATCTGCACGAAGAGATCGCGCCCCGTCTTGGTGAGCTCCGGGTAGCGATCGCCGATGTTGAGCAGCATCGAGCGAAGCACGATGTCGGGAACGGGAAACCCTCCCACCGTCACCCGGCGGAGCTGAAAATGGGCGATGCCGGTGCTGGCGGGTAGCTGAACGACTTCGGCCGCGAGGACGGTGCTCGAATCCATCAGCGCGAGCAGCGGCCCGAGCATCGCGCGGCCTTCGGGAGGGAGATCCTGAATCCGTCCGGTGAACGTGATCGCCTGGCTGTCGGTCGTGACCAGGATCCCGCTGCTGTCGGGAAGCGGCGTCACGCCGAGTCGCACCATCAGGTAGGATGCCCAGTCACCCCCCTCGATGAAGCCTTCGCGCGACTTCCGGTCGAGAAAGACGGAGTCGACGACGGCCTGCGCCCGCACCACGCCGTCCGGAGTGATCCGGCCGGTAGGCACCTGGGAGAGGACCAGCGCCGCCACCGCCATCAGGATGCTGCGAATCACGCCTTCTCCTTCGCGGAGTTTTCTTCCCGCCAGAGCACCAGCGCGAGCAGCAGCGCTCCCACGGTGACTCCGATGTCGGCCACATTGAAGATCCAGAACCGGGAGTCGCCGATTCCCACGTCGATGAAGTCGATGACGCCGAGTGGTGAGCGGAGACGATCGAGGAGATTGCCCAGTGCACCTCCGGCCACCAGCGCGAGCGCCGCGGCGCGCAATCGGGCATCCGGTGGCGTGCGGCGGTAGAGCAGCAGGAGCCCCATGATCGCCACCGTGGCGACACCGCCGAAAATCAGGCGGGAGGCCGCGCCGAACGACAGACTCAATGCGGCGCCGGAATTGTACGCCAGGGTGACCCGGAGCCACTCACCCACCAGCGGGTGCGGTCCGGGATTCCCCATGAAGGCGGCCTGGACCAGCTCCTTGGTCGAGCAGTCCGCCAGCACCAGGGTGCCGAGAATCGGCCAGAAGAAGCGCGCTTTGGGCATGCGGATCACAGTGCGAGGAATATATCCGTACGTGACGAGGAGTCTTCAGTCTTCAGTCTTCAGTCGGGGAGAGCCGGACTAACGACTGAAGACCTACGACTGAAGACTCTCAATGAATCTCGGCGCCCGCCGAACCCTCGTCTCCTGCTCGAAGTCATACGCCATCCCGAGGAGTTTCCCTTCGGTCCACGCCCGGCCGAAAATGGAGAGCCCGATCGGAAGCCCATGCACCCACCCCGCCGGCACCGTGACGTGGGGATATCCGGCGACAGCGGCGGGAGAAGTGGCGCCCCCGGTGTACCGGTCGCCGTTGACCAGATCGGTGGGCCAGGTCGGCCCCGCGGTGATCGCGATCAGCGCGTCGAGCCGGTGCCGTGACATCACCGCGTCGATGCCGAGCCCGCGCGAGAGCTGCCGGCACCGTGCCAGCGCATTTCGGTAGACCGGATCGGTGAGCGGCCCCTTTTTCTCGGAGCGCTCGAAGATCTCCTGTCCGAACCACGGCATCTCGCGCTCGCGGTTGGCGATATTGAACGCGATCAGATCCGCCAGGTTCCTGACCCCTGACTGACTCCTGCTTCCTAGATAGTCCGTGAGCCCCGCCTTGAACTCGAAATCGAGCACCACGATCTCCGGGTCGCCGAGCTTTTCGACGTTGGGGATCTCGGCGGGATCGACGATCACGGCACCCAGTGCCTTGAGCGCGGCGATCGCTTCCGCGAGGATCGGGTCGACGCTTGCCGGCAGCCCGAACCCTTTGTGTGAGACACCGAGTCGCGCCCCCTTGAGCGCGCCCCGTCGCAGCATGTCGGCGTATCCAGTCCCGGCCCGGCCTTCGGAGCGCCGCGTCGCGGCGTCGCGCGGATCGATGCCCTGGATCGCTTCGAGCACCAGCGCCGTGTCGCGGACGGTGCGGCACATCGGTCCCGCGGTATCCTGGGTCGCGGAAATCGGAATGATCCCCGCGCGGCTCACCAGCCCCACCGTCGGTTTGATCCCCACCAGCGCGCAGATCGATGACGGGCAGGTGATGGAGCCGTCGGTCTCTGTCCCGATCGTGACCGCGGCGAGATTCGCCGCACCCGCGGCACCCGAGCCCGAGGACGAGCCGCAGGCGTTGCGGTCCAGCACGTAGGGATTCCGGGTCAGGCCTCCGCGCCCGCTCCATCCGCTGGACGAATTGGTCGATCGGTAGTTGGCCCATTCGCTGAGATTCGTCTTGCCGAGCAGCACCGCGCCGGCGCGCCGGAGATTGGCAACCACCGTCGAGTCCCGAGCCGCGCGGCTGTCCGCCAGCGCGAGCGAACCCGCGGTCGTCCGCATCTGGTCGCCGCTGTCGAGGTTGTCCTTCACGAGCACCGGAATGCCGTGCAGCGGGCCGCGAGGTCCCCGCTCCCGGCGCTCGGCGTCGAGCTGGTCGGCGATTCGGAGCGCGTCGGGGTTGAGCTCGATGACCGAGTTGAGCATTGGACCCGCCCGGTCCACCGCGGCGATGCGGGCGAGGTATTGCTCGGTAATTCCCCGCCCGGTCCACTTCCCCGAAGCCATTCCCTCGGAGAGGGAGGCGATCGTCGCCTCCTCCAGCTCGAAGCTCTGGACCGGGGCTGGGTGAACGGACCGGCCGGCGGTCCCGGCGGCGGGAAGGGTGCCCGCGGCGCCGGCAACCACGGCGCTCTGGAGAAAATCTCGACGATTCATGGGACGTTCCGGGGGAAACGAGATCACCAAGTTATGGCCTTCAGCCTTCAGCCGTCAGCCTTCAGTCTCTCAGGGCTGATGGCTGATGGCGGACGGCTGTGTACATTTCCGCATCCATGACCAGCGTCTCCACGCCGCTCGCCCTCTCCGAGGTGCTCGCCGCACTCTCCTCGGCGCTCGATCTGACCGAGGGGCAATCCATCGGCCATTCCGCTCGCAGTTGCCTCATCGGCATGCGTCTCGCCGAGCGTCTCGATCTCTCCCTGGACCAGCGCCATGCGCTCTTCTACGCGCTGCTGCTCAAGGATGTCGGGTGTTCCAGCAATGCCGGAAGACTGGCGTCGCTGTTTCAGGCGGATGACATGCTCCTGAAGCGGGAGCACAAGCTCATCGACTGGACCCGCACCCTCCCGGCCTTCGGATACGCCGTGCGGCTTGCCGCGCCGGAAGGAACGCTCTTCGAACGGGTTCGCCGGGTGCTGGAGATCGCGCTGCGGAAGGACGAGGTCGGGCGAGGGATGATCGAGATCCGCTGCGAGCGCGGCGCGGAGATCATACGCATGCTGGGGCTGCCCGAGGCCACGGCGGAGGCGGTACGCAATCTCGATGAGCACTGGGATGGCAAGGGACATCCCAAAGGGCTCGCGGGAGACGAGATCCCTCTCCTCGGCCGGATACTCTGTCTCGCACAGACCGTCGACGTCTTTTTCTGCACCTACGGGCTCGAAGCCGTCACCACGATGCTGAACAACCGGCGCCAGCGGTGGTTCGACCCCGACCTGGTGTTCCATGTCGCGGGATTCCTCGGAGATACCGGATTCTGGGAGAGTCTGCGCACCGAAAACCCCGCCGCGTTGACCGCCGAGTTCGAGCCGCCGGACCAAATCACCGAGGCGACCGACGACCGGCTGGACGCGGTGGTCCGTGCATTTGCCCGGGTCATCGACGCGAAGTCCACCTGGACCGCGCACCATTCGGAGCGGGTCGCCGAGCTCGCCCAGACGATGGGCCGGGCGCTGGGACTGGCTCCGGACCAGGAACGGGATCTCGCGCGCGCCGCGATGCTCCACAACATCGGCATGCTCGGTGTGTCGAGCCTGATCCTCGACAAGCCGTCCCCGCTTACTCCAGAAGAATGGAGTGAGGTTCGCCGGCATCCTGAGCTCACGCTCGGGATTCTTGGGCGGGTTGCGCCGTTTCGGCGGGTGGCGGAGATCGCCGCGTCACATCACGAACACCTCGACGGTACCGGTTATCCGCGCGGCCTGAACGGCCGCCAGCTGGACCTTCCGTCGCGAATTCTCGCCGTGGCGAGCCGCGCCGAGGCGGCTCTTGCCGACCGCCCCTACCGGCGTGCGATGTCGCCTGGAGAAATGCTGGGCGCGCTTGCGCCGCTGGTGGGGCGGAAACTGGATGAGCGCTGCTTCGAGGTGCTGCGCGAGCTGAAGACCGACGCGATGACGCGGGGACGCGAGGACGCGGGCTAGCCGGGCTCTTCCGCGCCTTTCGCGCCTTCGCGCCTTACGCGCCTTACGCGCCTTGCGCGCCTCACTTCCCCCGCACCAGCGTCGCCACTGCGGGAATCACGCTGATCCGGAGCAGTCCCTGCGGGGCATTGAGCGCCTCCAGCTCCGCGAGCCGGGCCTTCGACCATTCTGCATCCACCGATCCTGCCTCGAGCCGAGCCAGCGCGTCACTCCCGATGGCCGCCACCCGAACCAGCGCGCGAGCCGCGGGAAGCACCTCGCGGGCTCGAAGCGTGAGCCTGGCCAGCGAATCGATGGCGGGGAGCAACGCCGTCCATTCCGCGAAGCTCGCCGACAATGTGCGTCGCGCGCTCGAAGCGTCGGCGCGGGAGCTGGTCGCCGCCAGGGCAAGTGCGCGGTATTTCCAGTGCGCCGGCGGATCGGGCCGGGCCGCGTCGACGGCAAAGGTCAGCGGGGTCAGCTGAGTCGGCCGCTGCAGGCTCGATCGCTCTCCGAATCGCACCGGCTCCACGAGCGAGAGCACTCGATCGAGCGCTCCTGCGTCATGTCCTCCCGCCAGGCGCCGGGCCATGCGGTGGGTATGGGTCTCATGTTCCAGCCCGAGCGCCTCGAGTCGGCTTCGCATCACACCAAGGCGCCGGTACATGTCCGGCACGTCGCGCACTTCGCGAGGCGACCAGAACCGCTCGGCGATCGCCGCCATTCTGGGCCAGATCCGTGAATCGATCGATTCGGGGGTGACGTGCTCGTGCCACATGCACGCTTCACCGCCCATCACTCGCGCCGCCTGTTCCGGCGTCAGGGCAATGTCCGCCGGGAGTGGATCCACCAGGTAGTGGAATTCCGACGTCTGCATGTGGTCGAGGTAGTAACCCGCCGAGAGAATTCCGCTGTAGCCCTTCCGGGCGCCGTCACCCAGCGATTGCTGGCCGCGCCACGACTGGATGACCGTCGTGGACGGAAGCCCGGCGTGCAGAATCTCGTCCCACCCCATCATCCGCTTTCCGTGCCGGCCGAGAATGACCGACAGGCGGCGATTGAAGTAGGCCTGGAGCGCCTCGTTGTCGGCGAGATGATTCGTGGCCATGAAGGCCCGAATCGCGGGATTGCCGCGCCACTGCGAGCCCTCGACTTCGTCGCCCCCGATATGCCAGTAGTTGTCGGGAAAGAGTCCCGCCATCTCACCGATGAAGCCGTCGAGAAACCGGTAGATGGCCTCGCGGGTCGGATCGAACGTCGGGGCGAAGACGCCGAACCTGCGCTCGATCGAGAACGGCCCCTTGCCGCTGGCGAGCTCCGGGTAGCCGACGAACCATGCCGAAGCGTGCCCGGGCATATCGAACTCCGGCACGACCCGTATTCCCCGGTCCCGCGCGAACGCGACGACATCGCGAATCTCGGCCTGGGTATAGAACTGGCCGTCCGATCCCGATTGATGGAGCAACGGGTAACGCTTGCTCTCGACCCGGAAGCCCTGGTCCTCCGAGAGGTGCCAGTGCAGGACGTTGAGTTTGACCGCGGCCATCGCGTCGAGCTGCCGCTTGATCGCCTCGACCGGCTCGAAGTGCCGGCCCACGTCGATCAAGAGTCCCCGCCAGGGAAAGCGCGGCGAGTCCTCGATATGAACGCCAGGGAGATACCACCCTGACGAATCGGATTCCACCAGTTGCAGCAGGGTCTCGAATCCGCGCAACGCCCCGAGAGTCGTCGGCGCCCCGAGCCGCACTCGCTCCGTCGTGATGTCGAGGGTATACCCCTCGTTCTCCGTCGGGGACTGGGTCGCTTCGCCGGGCCCCGCGACCACCACAGTGATTTGCCCGTTGCCCGTTGCCTGCTGCCTGTTGCCCAGCGTCGCCCCAGTTTGCAGCTCCAGCCGCCGGAGGAACCGCGCGACACCCCGGGCGAGCCGTCCGTCGCCCGCCGGAGCCACGGTCCTGACGGCGAAACTCGTGTCGATGCGAAGCCGGCCGTCGCGCCGCTGGAATGAGGCCGGGACCGGCATCAGCGAATGGGACGTGTCGGGCAAAACGGTCTGCAGCCGGATGTGCCCCACGGCGAGCAGCTGGAGCGAGATGGCGAGGGCAATCATGGCAAGGTAGTTTCTCTCTGTCCCTTCATTCAGGAGCCGAGCATGTCCGTCGCGAAAGTTACCGAGATCACTTCAACCTCGACCAAGAGCTTCGAGGACGCCATCAAGTCCGGAATCAGCCGCGCCACGAAGACGCTGAAAAACGTCAAGGGAGCCTGGATCTCGGAGCAGAAAATCGAAATCGAGAACAACAAGATCAAGACCTACCGGGTGGACATGAAGGTCACCTTCGTCCTCACCGACTAACCCGGATCCGGCGTACCGGCGAGGAGCGGGTGACGGCGCAGTCGCCGCCGGAGCTCCGCCTCGCCGATCGCGCCGCGCTTCAGGTCATCGCGTTCGACCGGATCGGGAAGTGTGGTGAGCACCAGCGCATAGATATCGTTCCAGCTCGCTCGGGCCGGCGGCGGCAGAGCCCGCGCCGGCAGCCGGGTCCAGCGTGCGATGAATCCCTCGTGAAAATCTTGGAACGGACGCGAACCGTCCAGAAACTCCTGCACCAGTCGCCTCAGCGCCTCCCCATGCCGGTTCATGAGAGGGCCGCCGCGACGAAGGCGTTGACGAGCGGGTGGGCCCGGCCGGCGAGCGCGGCCCGCTCCGGCTGAAAGAGCGTCGCGACGAAGAAGCCGTCGCCGTCCAGCTCAACCGCGCGCACCTCCCCCGCCTCGTCGCGCGCGCAGACGCGCAGCGGTCCCGTCTCGAGCAAATGCTCGTACCGGGGGTTGAGGCCGTAGTTGCAGTGGTACGTCTCGGTCACCCGGTCGGCCCCGTACGCCCGTTCCAGCCGCGAGCCCTGCCGAATCAGCACGGCCCCCGATTTCTCGACCAGCCCGCAGCTGAGCAGCGCGATGACCGGCTCACCTGCATCGGGCTCGAGCTCGGCGTGCACCGCCGCCGCGAGCCCGGAGCAATGGCGCGCGTACTCCAGCACCGCATGCTGGAATCCGGCGCAGGTGCCGAAGAAGGGACGGCCGAGTTCGCGCGCGTAGCGGATCGCGTTGATGGCCCCCGCCTCGCTCCGGTACGGACTGTTCGGAACGACCCAGACACCGTCGGCCGATGTCACCTCGGGCGACACACCATTCGAGAGGGTGTCGGTGCGGATCCATGTCCAGGTCACCGGGGCGCCGAGCGAGAGCCCCGCGAGCTCGAGGGCGCCGGGAATGGCGCGGTGCGACGTCACCCCGTCATCGTGGTCGCCAACCAGTGCGATGCGTGCAGTCTTCACGCGACCACCGTCCCGGCGCGGCGAAATCGGCCGGCTCGCACCGAGAGTGGCCAGATCAGCCGCTGTGCCCGGGCGGGGTCGCCCCACACCGGGCGAAGCTCCTGTTCCAGCTCCGGCACCGGATCGTTCCCGCGGGCGGCGATGTAGCGCCCGACCGCCGACCAGGTGCGAACGTATCCGAGGAGCTCGCCGAGTGTGAGCCGACCCTCGATGTCGAATCCCGGCGACCGGACCTCCGCGATCGGGATGTCGATGCCGCGATATCCCGATTCCACGTGCACGCGCTCCGGCGGCCAGTACGGTCCCACCGTGTCGCGATAAAAGCGGGTGACCACCGCGTCGATGTCGGGTGCCGAGCGAAAGATGCCGTAGGTCCAGATGGCCAGTGCCCCACCCGGCGCGGTCACCCGATCGAGCTCCTGGTAGAACCGCTCGCGGTCGATCCAGTGGAGCGCCTGCGCCACGGTCACCAGGTCGACTCGCGCCGGGGCGAGCGACGAGGCTTCGCCGAGCGCGGCGAAGTAGCGAACCCGGGTGCTCCGGTCTGCCGCCTTGATCTGGGCGCGACTCGCATCGGATGCGATCACCTGGGTGAAATAGGGCGTCAGCATCGTGGCGGCCTGGCCGGTGCCCGTACCGCAGTCCCAGGCGACCGATTGCCGGGCGGGGAGCGTCGCCAGCCACTGGAAAAGTTCCGGGGGATACACCGGGCGGAACTTGGCGTACGCGGAGGAGTCTCGTGAAAAATGATCGGCAAAGCCGGTCATCCGGCGCCCGCCTCCGCGGCCCGGCGAGCCAGGAACTTCCGAATCGGCGCGATGCGCGCCTCGAGATCCGGGAGGGTGCTGACGGTGCGCTCCAGGTGTTCCAGGTAGGTCGGGTATCCGGTAAGGGCCCTGAGCTCGGCCAGGTGCGGCGAGATCTTGGCATAAATCGCCAGATGCTCGGTGTTGGCGGCATGGAACATTTCGGCGTCGATGGCGCCCAGCGTGACGAACGAGGCGGCCATCTCCCAGTAGGTCGTCACCATGCGATAGGAGGCGCTGTCGGGACCCACCCAGGTTTCGAGCACATCGCGCGCGCTTCGGGGGTGAAACCCCGTCACCCACCAGCTGCGTGCGGCGCGCAACGCAGGCTCTCTCCGGCTCTCATAGAGCTGAAGCAGCAGCTCGGCACTCCGCTGCCGGAACGCGTCCCGGTCGGTCACGGAACCCGGACCAGCTCATGGTAGACCCTCACTGCCGGAAGCTCCGGTCGATTCCGATCCTTGTGATAGACCGACACATCGTAGTCGCCGGGAGAGAGGTCACCGACCTGCGCCCGGTAAAAATTCTGGGTCGGAAATGGAAACGGTTCGGAGGTGCCGTGCGCGTCCACGTCGAGACGGAGCACGTGTGCGCTGATCACCACCAGCGCTCCGGAGAGGGTGTAGCCGCTGGTCAGCGTCTGGAAGACACCCGAGATGATGATTCCTCCCGCCTGCGGTTTGGCGGTGATCGGGATGGTGGGAATTCCGAAGACCACGTCGGCTTCGAAATGCAGGAAGGGCGTACTCGGCTCGATGGGTGAGCCGCAGGCGAGGGCCGCTCCGAGCAGGGCGCAGTATCCGAACCGCATGGGTCTCAAGATAGCCGATCTTTTGATCGCTTCGATTGCGCGGCGGGCTTCGAGGGCGCCGGCTGTGGAAGATGCCCGAACAGATCCGCCCGCACCGCCGGATTCCTGAGCTTCCACATCACGCCGTCGGTGAAGTAGTGGTGGATGTTGAGGAAGGCGAGCACCGAGAGCGCGGTGACCTCCCCGGGCCGGCGCCCCAGCCAGTTCGCCACCACATCCATCGCGCGGGCCGGGATCCAGACCGCCATCGCCACCGACACCGCGAGCAGCACGATGAGGTAGATCGCCATGTGGGTCACTACGCGGGACGGGGCGGTGGTGTTCCGTTTGGTGCGGTTGATCTCCACCCGGAAGGGAAAGATCAGGTACTGCAGCGCGTGGGCGATCTGCACCCAGAAGATGGCGCGCGGGTCCCGGGCCATCGCCGCGTACCAGACGAAAATCGCTCCCCAGGCAAGGAGCGCCTTGACCGGAGGAAAGCGTCCGGTCCGTATCCGCATCAACGCGAGCCCCGCGATGCCCAACGCGAGCGCCACCGCGCTCAGCAGCGTCATCAGGAGATAGAGTGCTTCGAGCAGCGGGCCGAAACGCGTGGTGCCGAACCCCCAGCGGAAGAACCAGGCGACGTGCCAGGCCAGCAGGAGGTAGAGCCCGCCGCGAATCAGCAGGCGTTCGAGCGGCTGGAAGGAGCGGCCGTCGAGGTAGACGTACGTCGCCATCATTCCCCACGCCTGGCCGGTGTAGTGCCAGGCGAGGTAGGCGCCTTGCACCGTCATCAGGATCGAGACGTAGAGATCGGTTTCCTGGCTCCGCCACACCGCGAAGGCGATATAGGCGATGAGCAGCAGCGGCACGTAGATCGCCGCCCAGCGGTGCGCGTCGATCGTTTCCCGGCTGCGATAAATCAGCCGGTACGAGGCCATGAAGTGCGGCATGTTCACCAGCGCCGCGATCCACGCCTGCATTCCCAGACCGACGATCACCAGATCGCTGCGCCCGCTCAGCAGGAGCGGCAGGAGCAGCAGGAGGGACAACCCCCCGACGCAGAGGGCGTCGATGAGGGGAGAGATGATGGCCGGACGGGTGACGGCGGCTGATTCGGTCAACGCGCCGCCCACAGCCGCTTCATGAGCTGGATCTGTCCCGAGTGGTAGGCGTCGTGCATGACGATGCCGAGGATGAGGTCACCCCAGGTCCACCGCTTCCGCCCTCCCGCGGATTTTCCGAGGAGCGCTCCCGGGAAATCCTCCACTGTCTCGAGCAGGAGCTGGTGTTCCACGGCGAGCAGCTCGCGGTCCCGGGCCCAGGCGCGCGCGTCGGCCGGTGCCGGCATCTCGGGCCAGTTGGCGGGACTGCGCGGAAAGCGCGGCAGGTCGGCGCCGAGGAGTCTCCGGCGAATCGCGTATTTCCAGTAGGCGGTGTGGAGCGCGAGCTCCCAGATCGTGTGACGTCCCGGCGCGGGCCGCCACCGCGCCGCGGCCGGCGTCACACCGCGCAACGCGCCGACCGGCGTCGGCCCGCCGTGCCAGGCCTGCCCTCGGCGCGGCTGGAGGGTGCGGGCGAACAGCTTGATAGTGTTGTCCATGCGGCGCTCCGAGTGAGGGCGCAAAGGCGCAAAGGCGCAAGGAAAGATACCTTGCGCCCTTGCGCCTTTCCGCCCTTCCGCCTTAGGACTCCGCCAGCAACCCCTCGATATCCAGCGGTTCCTCTATTCGGTACTCGAATCCCCCGTCCGGGGTGTGGGGCCATTCGTCGGTGGGGCGGTCCCAGGTGAGCTCGAGTCCGGTGCCGTCGGGATCGGCCAGATAGACCGACACGCTCACGCCGTGATCCGAGGCGCCGCTCAGCACGACGCCCGCCGCGAGGACCCGGCGCACCGCCACGGCCAGATCACTCCGCGTCGGGTAGCGGATCGCGAGGTGATGCAGACCGGTATGACGCGGCGGGGGTGGCGAGGCCCCGCGGCTTTCCCAGGTATTGAGTCCGAGGTGGTGATGGTAGCCGCCGGCGGCGAGAAATGCGGCGCTATCGTGGTAGCGCGCGACCAGGGAAAAGCCGAGCACACCGCAATAGAAGTCGAGCGCACGAGGGAGGTCGCTCACCTTGAGGTGGGCGTGCCCGAGATTGGCCGCGGCGGGAATGTGATAGCTGAGCTCGGTGGCGACCGGGGCCGTCATGAGGGCCTCCCGTTCGGGGTCCCCATGATCTACCGCCCGAATGTGATCCGGGCAAGCACCCAAAAAAGGTTACACGCCGAACTGGGTGAAGTGGTGATCGACGTGCCGGTATCCGAGAACGCCCCACGCGCGGGTGCTCATCGCGCCAAAGGCGGGATGGGGCGGCCACGACGTGGCGCCGGCGCGCGCGGCCAGACGCTCGAGGATCTGACTGAAGGCCTGCACTTCGTCGCGAAAGACCGCCATGTCGCACCGGGCCAGCAGCATCGGCGCCGTCGGCACGCCTTTCGGAAAGGGCAGCACGTAAATGATGAGCTGCTTCAGGGGAAAGAACCGGATGGGGACCTTTCGCGCCGGCGGCGTCAGTTCGCCGAGCGGCATGCGGAGTCCGTCGTTGACGTGCGCCAGCATTCCGGTCGCGTTGAATTTCCCCCACCGTGCGGGACTCTCCGGCGTGAGCCGCTCCAGCCGGGTGATGAGCTCGTGCCGGCGATCCTCCTGCCACAGCGACGCCATCCCTTTGCCTCCTTGCCGCTTTGCGTCCTTCCGCCTTACCGCCTTCTCACCACCATCACCCCGTCGCCCACCGGCAGCAGACTCGCTTCCACTCGGCTGTCCCCACGGATTTTCTGGTTGAGCGCCCTGATGGCGGCGGTGTCCGCATCGTTCACCGTCTCGTCCGTCACCTTGCCGCTCCAAAGCACATTGTCGATCACGATCAGCCCCTCGGGCCGCACCAGGTGGAGACAGGCTTCGTAGTAGGCGTCGTACCCCGATTTGTCCGCGTCGATGAAGGCAAAGTCGAAACTGGCATCGCCGCGTTCAGTGCGCAGGGCGGCGAGGGTTTCCCGCGCGTCGCCCAGGCGCAGCTCGATCTTCGTGTCCAGACCCGCTTCGCGCCAGTACCGCCGGGCCACCGCCGTCCATTCCTCGCTCACGTCGCAGGTGATCAGCTGTCCTCCGGAAGGGAGGGCCGCGGCCACCGCCATCGCGCTGTACCCCGTGAAGGTCCCGATTTCGAGCGCGGTGCGGGCGCCGATGAGCCGAATCAGCAGGGCCATGAATGCCCCCTGATCGGCGCCGATCTGCATTTCGGCCCGCGGCATCGTCGCGGTTTCGGCGCGGAGCCGCCGCTGCGCCGCGGATTCGGCGGTGACGAACCCGTCGATGTAGCGCTCGATGTTGTCGGGAAGGAGCGACCGCTTCATCAGGCCGGCGGCCACACCGGAGTGAGCGAGAGGGTGTGCCCGGCGATGCCCGGGGGCAGCTCCACCGCGGACCAGCTGTGCAGGCAGAATTCCGGAGTGGGGCCGAGGACCATCTGGCGCATCCAGAGGGTCGCCGGCGCGGTGGCGATGATGGGAGTGAGGGCGTCGATCAGGGCGGCGTAGGACAGCCCGGTGGGTTTTCGGAACCAGGTGGCGAGGGGGGGCGCGGTGATCGGGGAACCGGCGCGAAGGCCGTAGAGTCCGGCGGTGCCACCGGCCGCCAGCGCCGCGACCGCGTCATGCGGAGCCTGCCGAGCCGCCGTCACCGCCGCTTCGTTCAGCGCGTCCAGCGAGCTCATTCCGCGGATCACGTACCAGTCTTCGTAGGCCTCCGCGCCTCCCGCCGCCCAGGGGGCTCCCTCGATGCGGGCGGTAGAACCCCGCAAAAATCCTTCCGGAGGATGCGCCTCGAGCGCAGCCTGGAAGTCGCCCTGCCGGGCCTCGTAGGTCTCGGTGGAGACGTCGGGCCGCTTCCAGTGCCAGAACGCGTAGGCGAGCACGTCGGCTAGAACTCCCTTTTCTTCATCTCCTTGAAGAACCGCTTCGTCTCGTGATCCTGATCCTGCGCCTTCGCCTTCAGGGTATCGTCGTACTGGGCCGACCGGTCCACTTTCGGATTCGCCACCTTCGCGGTGTTTTTCTTGACCAGGGCGGCGATTCGCTGGTCTTCACGTTTGCCCATGCGCGCTCCAGTGTTGGTCGTGAGACGTGTGTGACGACTGCTTCATCCAAACACATGCCGATCCAGCCACTTGATCAGCCCTTCGTCGACCGCTTCCGGCGTCTGGTCGAGGATCTGCGGCATGACCGAAATCCGCTTTCCGCTCTGCATCAGGTACCACCCGGGGGGCGAGGCGGGGAGCGCCTTCGCGGGATTGGCGAGCACTCCTTCGTAAGAAACGAAGTGAAACTCCCGGCCCCGATGGACCAGCCGTTTTTGTTCGATTTTGTAAGAGCTCATCCGTGCGTCCAGGTGGGGGTGCGCCGACCCCTGAAATCTAACCGGGGCGTCCCCCTCGGGCCCGTCGCTCGAGCTTCGCCTTGGCCCGGGCTCGATCTTCGGCCTTCTTGGCCCGGATGGCGGCGATCCGCTCGGCGAGCGGGACTTCCAGCCGCGCCTCGGCGCGAGCGGAGTAGTTGAAGTCGGGCAGCACGACGCGGGGAAGCCGCTTCCCGACCGCGCGCTCGATCTGGCGCAGGTCGCCTTCCTCCTCCGGCGCCACGAAGGTGAACGCGTCGCCGGTGGCTTCGGCTCGCGCGGTTCTCCCCACACGGTGGATGTAGTCATCGGCGGCCATCGGCACATCGAAGTTGACGACATGGCCGAGCGCCTCGATGTCGATGCCTCGTGCCGCGATGTCGGTCGCGACGAGCACCCGGTATTTCCCGCCCTTGAACCCGGCCAGCGCTTCCGTCCGCTGGGTCTGGCTCCGGTTGCCGTGAATGCGCTCCGCCTTGATCCCCTGCTTGACGAGGTGCGCCTGCAAACGGTTGGCGCGGTGCTTGGTCCGGGTGAAGACGAGCGCCTCCCTGAGCTCGCCGCGCTTCAGCAGCTCGACCAGCAGCGCGGACTTGAGCTCCTGCGGTACCGGATACACCGCCTGGGTGATGCCGATCGCCGGAGCGGATTTTCGCTCCATGTTGATGGTCACCGGCTGCTTCAGCATTTCACCGGTCAGCGTCAGGATCGGCGGGGGCATCGTCGCGCTGAAGAACAGCGTCTGCCGCTTGGCCGGGAGGTGCCGGAGCACCCGGCGGATATCGGGGAGAAATCCCATGTCGAGCATCCGGTCGGCCTCATCGAGCACGAGGTACTCGAGTCCCCCCAGCTTCGCGTAGGGCTGCCGGAAGTGGTCCAGCAGCCGGCCCGGCGTCGCGATGATCACGTCGACGCCGCTCCGGAAGGCATGCTCCTGCGGCCCCATCCCGACACCGCCGAACACCGAGGCCGCGCTGATCGGGGTGTGCACCGCGAGATCGTTCAGATCTTCCAGAATCTGCGCCGCCAGCTCGCGGGTCGGCGTGATCACCAGCGCCCGGGTGGTGCCGCGGGGGCGGTCCATCAGCTTGTGCAGGATCGGCAGCAGAAAGGCCGCGGTCTTGCCGCTGCCGGTCATGGCGCAGGCGAGCACATCGCGGCCGGTCAGCGCCGGCGGAATGGCGTCGGCCTGGATGGGAGTCGGACGGGTGAAGCCCAGCTCCTTGATGCCTTTGAGCAGATTGGGATGCAGCTTCAGCGAGCTGAACGGCACGGCGTTAGACCGATCCTCCGAGGTGCATCCGCCGCGACACTGCATCGAAACCCGCCGCTTCGTCGGGGCGGGGTGCGAGAAGGGAAACGAGGATGCCCGCGGCAAAAGAGAGGGGCATGGTGACCAGCGCCGGATTCCGGAGCGGGAACCAGGCGTCCGAGTGCTTCAAAACGTCGATCTGAAGCGTCGGCGAAAGATAAATGAGCGTGAGCGTGCTCGCTGTACCGAGCAGCATGCTCGTCACCGCCCCCGCGGTGGTGTAGCGCCGCCAGAAAATGGAGAGGAGCAGCGCCGGAAAGTTGGCGCTCGCGGCGATCGCAAAGGCCAGTCCGACCATGAACGCCACGTTCTGGCCCTTGAACGTGATGCCCAGCACGACGCCGAGGACACCGAGTCCGATCGTGGCCACCCGGGCCACCCGCAGCTGCTCGGCGGCATCGGCCTTCTCCCGGCGGACCACGCCCACCCAGAGATCGTGGGAGAGCGCCGCGGCGCCGGAGAGTGTGAGCCCCGCCACGACGGCGAGGATCGTCGCGAAGGCCACCGCGGCGATGAAGCCGAGCAGCGGAGTTCCGCCCAGGAATTCGGCCAGCAGCGGCGCGGCCATGTTGCCCCCCGGCTCGACGCCGCGGATCGCGTCGGGACCGACCAGCACCATCGCCCCGAAGCCGAGAACGAACGTCATCAGGTAGAACGCGCCGATCAGTCCGGTGGCGTAAAACACCGATTTGCGCGCCGCCTTCGCGTCGGGCACGGTGTAGAAGCGCATGAGGATGTGCGGCAGCCCTGCGGTGCCGAACATGAGCGCCATGCCGAGCGAGATGGCATCGAGGGGTTTGGACACCAGCCGCCCGGGCGAGAGCACCCCGGCCCCGTACTTCTCCGCCGCCGCCGCAAACAACGCCGTCGGGCTCCACCCGAAGCGCGATAGCACCAGCAGCGCGAGCAGCGCCGCGCCGCCCAGCAGGAGCACGGCTTTGACGATCTGGACCCAGGTGGTCGCGAGCATTCCGCCGAAGAGCACATAGGCGATCATCGCCACACCCACGATCACGATCGCGGTCTCGTAGGGGATCCCGAACATGAGCCGGATGAGCCCGCCGGCGCCGACCATCTGGGCAATGAGATAGCAGGAGACCGTGGCGAGGGTGCCGATGGCCGCCGCGATGCGCACCGGCGTATGCTGCAGCCGGACCGCCACCACGTCGGCAAAGGTGTAGCGGCCCAGATTGCGCAGCGGCTCGGCGATGAGGAAGAGGACGACCGGCCAGCCGACCAGCCATCCCGTGGAGTAGATCAGCCCGTCGAATCCGGTGGTGGAGACGAGCCCGGCGATTCCGAGAAACGAGGCCGCGCTCATGTAATCGCCCGCGAGGGCGATGCCGTTCTGCCCCGGGCTGATCGACCGCCCCGCGGCGTAGAAGTGCTCGGTGGTGCGGGTCCGGCGGGCCGCCCAGAACGTGATGCCGAGGGTGCTGACGATGAACAGGAAGAAAAAGCCCATCGCCACGGTGTTGGGCTCGCCGATACGCGACGCGCCCTGAATCGTCGCGAGGAGGCTACTCACGCAGTCGTCCGAGCGCCTGATCGTAGTGGGAATTGGCCCAGCGCACGTACACCCAGGTGAGAATCCACGTGGCGACGATGACCAGCGCCCCGAGGAGGATGCCGAACGAAAGACCCGGGGCGATCAGACGGGCCAGGACCGGCTTGGCATAGGCGATGAGAAGGATGAATCCGAAGTACACCGCGATCATCGCGCAGGTGAGCCCGACGGCGACGCGCCAGCGCTGCGCGGCGACGGCGGTGAGCCGGGCTTCGAAAGACGGCGTCGCTTCGGGAGCGGCCGCGCTCACGATTCCTCGACCGTGACGTCGGCGGCCCCGGTGGCGTCATAGTGGACGTGCACCTGCCACGGCCTGCAGCAGACGGGGCAGTCCTCCACGTACTCCTGGGCCTCACCGCTTCCGGCGTCGAGCTCGAGCGTCACCGTCTCCCCGCAGTACGGGCAGGCGACCTCGGCTTCCGTCTGAAGCAGGGCTTCGTCGTCGAAGTCGGGATCGGAATCGGTGGGGTCGTCGAAGTCATCGCGCATCGGGGATGACACCTCCCTCGCGCACGATGTCCACCGGCATCCTGGTGTACAGCAGCCCCCCGGTCAGCACGCGGGCGAACCATCCCCGGCGCCCGACCAGCGCACGAACGAATCCGGGGCCGCGTTCCGGGCCGATGTAGGGCAGTGCATACGTTTCGGTGCACGGATCGCATGCCTTGGTGATCTCGATTTCGGCGTCGCCGAGTCGCAGGCGCACACCGGGCGAGAGACTCGACTCGGGGATACCGCCCAGGGTGAGATTCTCTCCCAGATCGCCGGGCGCCACCGGCCACCCTTCGCCGCCGAGCGTGTCGAGCAGATCCTGGGTCATCAGCAGCAGCGCCTGGTCGCCGTCGCCTCCGAGTGTCTCGGCGCGATATCGATTGTAGTCGCCCTCCGCGCCCGCGGGTGTGATCAGGAGCTGGGTCACCGCTCGCTTCGGGAGACCGAACTCTCCCGGCGTTTCGGGCTTGATGCTCAATCGCAGGACCTGCGGTGTCATGGCTGCTCCCGTGCGCGATGCTGAATCCGGTCGATTTCCGCCAGGACGTCCTCCGGACGGGTCTCCCGCTCGAGCTCCGCGAGCTCGTGATCGCGGTCGGCTTCGATCCCGAGTTTCTGATGGATCGCATCCAGCATCGTGAGCGCCCGGGTGAGCTCGTGCTCGGTCAGCAGGCCGATATGCAGATCGAGATCGGCGCGGCGCTCGCTCTCCGCGGCGAGCCGGTTCTGGCTGATGAGCACGAAGGTAGCGAGGAAGATCGCCTCCAGGGAGACGATCATCGTCAGCAACCCGTAGGGAAAGGGATCGAACGGCTTGATCCCGACCCGGCCCGTGTTGAGGAGGACCCAGGCGCCGAACCACACCAGGTGGAAATAGATGAACGCCATGCGCCCGGAGAACGCGGTGATTCCATCCGCGATCCGGTCTTGCACTCCACGGGCGTCGGCGGCCTTCTGGCGCAGCGCCGTGATGGTCTGAATATTCCGGTCGATGACCTGTGCCAGCGCGGGTTCGTCCCGTTCGGCCATCAGGATGTTCTCTCGATCTGCATGACGGTGGGCCCGGTCCGCCTGTCGTCGGCATTCCGGGGACACTGGCCGGAGGAGATGTCCTCGCCGCCGACCCGTTTCCAGTTTCCCGGGATCGATTGCCCCGCGCACACGATGAGCAGCGTCCCTTGCGGCAGCGGGGCGAGCCGCTGCAGCACCATCGCCGTATACCCCTCATTCCCGCAGGTGCTGCCTCCGGCCACATAGTCCACCGCGACCCAGCCGCGGGGACGCCCCGCCGATCGGCAGACCGTCTGGCGGCTGGCCCCGCTCGACGCGGAGGTCTCCCCGGTTCGACCGACCGCTCCCTGCACCGGGCCGGTATCCGGACCGGGAATCGGTTCTTCCGGTCCCGATCTGACGCCAAACCCCGAGCATCCTGCGAGCCAGAGGACCCCCAGCAGCACTCGTTTCCTCATCTCACCCCCCTGCCTGCTGCCTGTTGCCTGTTGCCTGTTGCCTGTTGCCTACTCCCTGATTTCATATCTCGCCCGAATCCCATGCACCGCGTCATGCGAGGTGATCACCTGTGCGCTCGCCGGATAACGCACCAGCACCGCGTCGGACCCCTCCCACGTCACCTCCAGGGCAGGCCGCTTGGCCTTGCCGAGCAGAAAATCCACGCCGATGGAGTCGATCGCCACGAAGAGATTGGCGGGAGTGACCAGCTCGGCTCCCGCCGGCCCGATCGAGACGTTCGTTGTGCCCTTGAGCCCGAATCCGCACTCGTAATGGAAGACGGCCGCCTCCCACGCGCTGTCGGGCGCGACGATTCTCGTATCGACTTCCGGGGGGCAGCGCGTGGCGTTCTTGCCCAGCCACACCGCGCCCACGATTCCCATCACGATGAGCCCGAGGCATCCGATGCCGTAGAGCTTCAGCACATCCTTCGCGAGCGACCCGGTGAGGGACGTTTTCGGATCCGGTCGCCCCGGGACCGTGGTTATGGAAGCACCCGGATTTTGATGTTCCGGAAGGCGACCCAGTCTCCATGGTCCTGAAGCCCGATGTGCCCTTCGGTGGCCTGGCCATACTCACGCCACGCCTTGAACTTGCTGCTCATTACTCGTCGCCTCCAATCCTCGCTGCCGAATTCGTATGCCGCGATCTGCCGGCCATTGAGCCAATGCTCGACGTGGGTGCCGTTCACGAGGATCCGCGCGGTATTCCATTCACCCACGGGTCGAACGATGCCCCGCGGGGCCGGATACAGTCCGTACACCGAGCCCGCGGAGGTCAGCTCCGACCTTCCGTCCGGGTGCACCGCGTCGTCGAGCACCTGCATCTCCGGCGCGCTGAAATAGATGGCGTCCGACCCGAGCGCCGCGCGATAGAAAATCCCGCTGTTGCCGCCGGTCTGAAGCTTCCAGTCGACCGACAGCTCGAAATTGCGGAACGATTCGGAGGTGATGATGTCGCCGCCACCGCGCATCGCCCGGGTCAGGGCGCCGTCCACCACCTGCCATCCCCCGGACATCTCCGGCCGGTCGTAGACGCGCCATCCGGCGGTCGTCTTCCCGTCGAAGAGCAGGCGCCATCCCGCGGCGCGTTCGGTCGACGACAGGGCGTTCACGGCCGGCTCCGGGGCGGGTGACGACGAGGAATATCCACCACCGCACCCCGCGACGAGTGCGGCGAACACACAGCTTCCGGCGTATCGCATGCTCAGAGCCCCCAGCCGGGCCGGTACTCCCGGGTCAGGTACTGGTTGGATTCGGGAATGTTGGTGACCGCCATTTTCTCACCGTCGTAGAGAATCTTCCGGCCCTGTCCGGTACGAAGGGCCACGATCCCCAGCAGCATCGTCTCGGTGAGCGGCGCGGCGTATTCGAACGGACAGCTGGCGGTCGCCTGCTTCTTGCACGCGGCCGCCCAGTTGAGCTCGTGGCTCGTGGTGATCCGCGGAATCGTCTGCGGTACCGCCGCCGTCTGCTGCATGAGCTCGGCCGGAAACAGCGTCGGCTTGGCGCCGTAGGTCTCGTGCATCAGGATGCCCTTGGTGCCGACGAAGATCACCCCGCCTTCGCGATTGAGCGCGAGATCGTCGGGCAGCTGCGGTGGACGCGGCGGCATCAATCCGCCGTCGTACCAGTTGAGCCGGACCGGAGGCATCGTGCCGCGGGCGGGGAATTCGTAGTGCACCGTCATCGCCAGCGGATAGGTGACCGGCTTGGCGCGCGGGCCGCCCCATGGGGTCGAGGTGGCTTCGATGCTGGTCGGATAGCCGAGGCCGAGCGCCCAGTAGGGGTGGTCGATCAGGTGCGCCCCCATGTCGCCCAGCGCACCGACGCCGAAGTCGGTCCAGCCTCGCCAGTTGAACGGATGGTAGACCGGATGGAAGGGAATGTCCTCCGCCACGGGTCCGAGGTAGAGATCCCAGTGCAGACCGTCGGGCGCGGGATAGTTCCCCGCCATCGCGGCCGCGGTCGCTTCGTTGATCGCGCGCTGATTCCAGGAGGGAGGCGTGGGCGCGGCCCCGGGCGCAGGCGGTGGAGGCGCCGCGGGACGCGGGATGCCCTGCGGCCAGATCGGCCGGTTGGTCCAGACATGCACCTCGCTGACCGGACCGATCAGCCCCGCCTGGATCCATTCGTTGATGAGCCGCGCATCGTCGCGGGAGTGGCCCTGATTTCCCATCTGCGTCACCACCCCGGTCTTCTGTGCGGTGGCACGGAGCAGCCGGGCCTCGTACACCGAGAAGGTCAGCGGCTTCTGCACGTAGACATGCTTGCCGGCGAGCATCGCCGCCTTCGCGATGACCGCATGGTTGTGATCGGG
>Ga0070707_100000787_pt1 | contig 31354 bp, 36 predicted proteins | sample KBSK5502metaG_FD_65468 | JGI IMG/M metagenome (GOLD analysis project Ga0070707, IMG submission 65468) | Corn, switchgrass and miscanthus rhizosphere microbial communities from Kellogg Biological Station, Michigan, USA - KBS K5-50-2 metaG | ecosystem: Host-associated > Plants > Roots >... | reverse complement strand
GCGGTCTTACGGCTCGCGAGAGTCCTAGCGCGCCTAGTTCTGCAGCAAGGTTTGACAGTGTTGCCCGGCCTGCCACGCGGCCTATCGACACTGGCTAATAAGAGCCTTTACATCGGCCACGCGCTGACGCGCTATTTCGCGTCGGGCAGCCCGGCGGCCTTGCGGATCTTGGCGAGCTGCCCCGCGTGATCGTTCCAGTGGTAGCCGAACAGGGCGCCCACGTATGCCGGGATCGGTACCTCCTCGGTGTTCATGATGCTCTTGAAGAGCGGGATGCGCGCCTTGCGCTCGAGGTCCGTGTCGCTCAGCGTCTCCAAATAGCCGAACACCTCCTGCCGCTGGGCGTGGAGGGCGCCCTTGAGCTGGCCGAGCGTCATCTTCTTGCGCTCCGGGGTGACATCGCATTGACCTGGGACGATGTCGATCTCCGGCAAGTCCTTGGCGGAGAAGGACTTGAGCACCGCCACGGGCTTCCATCCAGGCTCGAACAGCAGGTGGCAGAGCACCTGGCGTGTCGTCCACTCGCCCGGCGCGTCGGAGCGCTCCAGGTGGGGCTCCATGCCCTCGAGCTGGCGACTGATGTTCGCAAATGCCGCGTCCGACTTCTGCTTCAGCTCAGCAATCTTCGCGTTCGCCATTTTGAGCTCCTCCCTTATATGTCTGCCTGCATCCAGATCTCGGCCCGCGGATTGCCGTTGTAGTCGGGAATCTCCTTGAACCCGTAGCTCCGGTAGAGATGCACCGCGGCCTCGAGCCGCCGCTCGCTGTCCAGTTTCAGGATGCGGCAGCCGAGGGCCCGCGCCTCCTCGAGACAACAGTCCAACAATCGCCGTCCCAGCCCCAGGCCGCGGCTGTCCGGGCGGATCCACATCCGCTTGAGCTCGCCCACCGCCGGCTCCAAAAGTCGAATGCCCGCGGTGCCGACGACATCTCCCGCCGGCTCCACGACCACCAGGAACGCGCCGGAGTCGCCGCCGTACTCCTTCTCCCACTCGGCGACGTCGTGGTCAAGGCCGGCCGGGTCCGGTGTCTCGCCCAGGAAGGCGAAGTAGGCGGCGAGCTCACGCTGGACGGCGTCCCGGTCCGCCGGGCCGGCGCGTCGAACGCGGTATCCGTCGGGCGGCCGGCTCATGCTGGCGCTTTGGATACGGGAGGCGCGCTCAACGCTTCCGCTTGTGGGCGGCCAGGCCGCGCTCCCAGAGATACTCGGTTTCCCCGAGGTGCTTGCCCACCCATCGCGAGAGGACGAAGAGGAGATCGCTCAGGCGGTTGACGTACTTGAGCGGCCATTCGCGCATAGGCTCCGCGCGCGAAAGCGCCAGGAGCCGGCGCTCGGCGCGGCGGCAGACCGTGCGCGCCTGGTGGAGGAAGCCGCCCACCCGGCCGCCGCCCGGCAGCACGAAGGACTTGAGCGGCGCGAGGCTCTTCTGACATTCGTCCATCAGCCGCTCGAGCGCGGTCACCTCGTTCTCGCCGACGCGGAACATCCCTTCGTAGACGGCGTCCTCGGGCGTTGCCAGCTCGCTGCCCAGGTCGAAGAGCTCGTTCTGGAGCCGGCGCAGGATCTCGTCGAGCCAGCGGTACTTCTTGCCGCGTTTCAGGTTCTCGGCATTGAAGACACGCGCGAGACCGAGGATCGAGTTCAGCTCGTCGATGGCGCCATAGGCCTCGATGCGCGGCGAGTCCTTTGGCACGCGGCGGCCGCCCACGAGGGCGGTGTCCCCCTTGTCGCCGGTTCGCGTGTACACCCGGGTGATGCGGATCGCCATGCGGCCGCCCTCCGGGGCACAGGCTAACACAGATGCTAGACTGGGCGCATGGACGCCTGGCGAAACAACCTCGTCACCGCGCAGGACGAAATCGCCAGGATCGTGCGGGAATGCCGGCGCATCGCCGTGTCTTCTGCGTGTCGGTGTGGCAGGAGACTGTGTTCCCGTGGCCCGTGAGAAGTGGGCGCAAGGGTTGCGACGCAGTGTGTTCCGGGGGAGCGGCCGGTCCTCCCGGCGAATCGAGCGGCAACACTCGTGAATAGCGCGGACTAGGTGCGGTCGAGCGCGACGAGGCAGCGCTCAACTTCCCGCATCTCGAGCTCGGTGAGCGCCGCGGAGCCGAAGCGGGCCCGCTCGTACTCCGCGGTGAGGCGTCCGATCGGCTCCGCGAGCGCGGGCGACTTGTCGCGCACGCGGCCGCAGAACTCGCGCGCCGTCTCCGCGGGCTCGGGCTCGAGGCCGCGCCGGGCCAGCAGCCGGAGCGCGCGCTCGTAGAAGCGGGGCATTCGCGCGGCATTTCCGCTCGGCGCCACCGTCAGGCGCAGGCGCCAGGCCAGCCATGCCAGGCCCAGCGCTGCGACGATGCCCGCCGCGCCCACCAGCCACGGCCGAGCCCGCCAGTCGCGCGGCCAGTGCAGCGCCAGCCGCAGGTCGCTGGCCTGGCGCTGGACGGTGGCGGCGGCGATCATCTGGTCCTGCAGGCTCCAGTTGATGACGTAGCGGTACCAGCGCATGCGCGCGGCGTCGACATAGAGCGACAGCGTTCCCAGCTGCCAGGCCTCCGCCTCCGCCTCGGCGCGCGGCGACGGATCGAGCGTGACCCACCCGAGCCCGTCGAAATACGCCTCGACCCACGAGTGCGCATCCGCCAGCGTGACCATAAAGTACCGACCGTAGGGATTCCACTCACCCTTCTGGAAGCCGGCAACGACTCGGGCGGGAATGCCCAGGCTCCGCAGCATGACCGCCAGCGCGGCGGCGAAGTACTCGCAGTTGCCCGAGCGGCGGACGAACAGGAACTCCTCGAGCGGCTCGAGCTGGGTCTGCCGCTTGAGCCCGAGCGTGTACTTGTACTGCAGCGAGAGGAACGCAGTGAGCTTCAGCGCCGCCTCATAGGGATCGCGGCTGTCGACGGTCGTCGCGCGCGCGAGCTTCGGAATCAGCGGCGACAGCGTCGGCAGCTGGAGATAGCGGAGGCGCTCCGCCCCCGAGAGCGTCCGACCCGCGCCGGACGGCCGAGAGTCCGCCGGCAGCGGAACCTCCAGCTCGGAGTCGACGACGTAATGCAGCCGCGCTGACGCGCTCGGCACGAAGACGCTCCCCATGTCGTCGAAGGCCAGCGCGCTCACGCGCAGGTCCATGCGGAGGACGCGGGGCGCGCCAAAGACGACGTCGGTGCCGATCGGATCGAGGAAGACCTCCTGGCGGACGATCGGGCGCCGGCCTTGTGCGGGGTTCAGCTGAAACTCGTTGTTGCCGCTGCGGCGCGTGAGGATGCGCCTGGGCTGGCCGAACGTCCAGGTGCGGCCGTCAAAGCGGTCAAACACGAGGCCGCGCCAGCGCAGGTTGGGCAGGCGCTGGGGATCGCCGGTTTCATCCGGAAAATATACCCGCATGACTACGGTGCGGTCCGTCTCGATATCGCCGAAGGCGCCCAGCTCCACCCTGTCGGTGAAGCCAGTGACCATCTTGCCGAGCTGGGCCCGGAACGGCAGAGCCGCCTGGCCGACCCGCGGGATGATGAAGAAGAGCAGCCCGGCCAGCACGAAGGTACCCGCCGCCGCCGCGAGGCTCACGCGCATCAGCGGGCTCCGCAGCCCCAGCCGGGTGCCGGCGGCCTCGGGCGAGGCGTAGCCGGCTTTCTCGGACTCGGCCACCACGTGATGGAGCATCAACATCCACGTGACCAGCAGCAGGAAGACGACGAAGACAAGGAGGAACCCGGCGCTGAAAGTCACCGAGGAGGCCGCGATCAGCAGAAAGAAGGAGAGAAAGCCGGCGTCACGGAGGTCGCGCAGGACACGGTGCATGAACAGTCGCACGAGAATGAGAAAGAGAAGGAGATGGACCATCCCGTCCAGGAGGGTCTGAGCGAGATAGACGAGGTCGGCTGCGATGGCGACGGCGGCGGTGCCGACCAGCCCCCACGCGACGGCGGGACGCAGCGCGCCGCGCTCGCGCGCCCGCTCCAGTGCCCAGCTCACGAGGACCGCCGCGACCACGAGCGCCACGCCCACGGGTCCGATGAGCCCGGCGAGGTAGAGCGCGGCAATGCCGTCGCCCACGACCAGGTAGGTCACCAGGCGGAGCGCGAGCAGCGCCGGCATCTCAGCCGATCCTCACCCTGATCTCACGGAGCGGCCGAGTCCCCTCGCGCGCGTCCCCCCCGCCGGCGTCGGCCAATGCCCCCGTTGTGCCGTCCGCTCGCCCGCTGCCCGGTTGATAGACCGCGAGCGCGGTGAGCAGCCGCCGCATGTGGCCGCGGCCGCGCCCCAGCGGCACGTCGAGCCCGGGCCCGGCCAGGGCCACGCCGGAGCCGGCGCGCAACAGATGCACGGCGATGGACGCCGCTTCGGACAATCCTGCTTCGAGCCGGGCGGCACCGCTGCCCCCGGCGCCGACGAGGACGATGCGCGTGTCCTCCGTGGTCTCGGCCTCCAGCTCACGGATGGTCAGCGACTGCGTTTTCGCGCTGCTCCGCCAGTGGATCAGTCGCGGGTCGTCCCCCGCCCGGTAGGCGCGAAGATTGTATAGGTCGCTGCCCCGGCCGCGACGGCGGGTGGGCGCGTCGCCGGCGGCCGCCAGCTCCCGCAGCGTGTCGGACGAGATCGGATGTATGGCGGGGAAGACCGTGACCTCGTCGGTGAGGATGGGCTGGCCGGCCTTCACGAACAGGCCGAACGGGAACCGGGTGGTGAGCCGCATGCCGGGCGGCCGGTGGCGGCCGCGCTGGGGCATGATCTGCTCCCACGTGACGAGGCGCTCATTGCCCGCCTCGAGCTTCGGGACGTAGAGGAACTGGACGCCGTCTTCGGCGGCTCTCGTGTTCGTCTTGGAATTCGGGCCCAGCAGCGTGAGCATGATCGAGTACGAGGTCAGCCACTCCTTCCGGTTCACGAGGGTCGAGCCGAAGAGCGCGGGGCGCCCGGCGTAGATCTCCTCCGGCTCGGCGCCCACGACGCGCAGCCCGCGCATCGTCTGCTCCGAGAGCACGCCCGAAATCACGATGATCGAGAGGAGGAGGGACACCAGCAGGTAGAGGAGGTTGTTGCCGGTGTTGATGGCCGCCACGCCCAGCCCGACGACCACGAAGAGGCACCACCACCCGTCCCGCGTCGGCCAAATGGTCCGGGGCGGATGCCACAAGCGCCAGAGGATGGCGCGCATCTGGCTAGCGTGGAACAGGGACGTCCTGGAGGATGGCTCTGATGGCCGCCTCGCCGTCCGTGCCGCCCGGCTGGCCCAGGCGCGCCTTGACCATCACCCGATGCGCGAGCGCCGGGACCGCCAGGCTCGTGATGTCGTCGGGCACGAGGTAGTCGCGCCCCTCGGTCAGCGCCTGCGCGCGGGCAGCGCGCAGCAGCGCCAGCGAGCCGCGCGGGCTCACGCCGAGCGAGAGCAGCGGCGACCGTCGCGTCGCGGTCACGAGGGCAACCACGTAGTCGAGCACCGACTCTTCGGCGCGCACGCGCTCGGCCTTCTCCTGCAGCCCCAGCACCTCGTCCTCGGTCAGCACGGGCTGGAGCCGGGCCGGCGCGGGCGCCTCGGTGCCCCGCAGCACCGCCTTTTCGTCTGGGGCATCGGGATAGCCGATGCGGATGCGGAGCAGGAAGCGGTCGAGCTGGGATTCGGGCAGCGGGTAGGTGCCCTCGTACTCGCGCGGGTTCTGCGTCGCCAAGACCATGAACGGACGCGGCAGCGGATACGTCGAGTGATCGAGCGAGACCTGGGCCTCGTTCATGGCTTCAAGCAGCGCCGACTGGGTCTTCGGCGTCGTGCGGTTGATCTCGTCGGCCAGCACGATATTGGTGAAGAGCGGCCCCGGCTTGAAGACGAACTCGCTGGTCTTGGGCTCCCACACGGACACGCCCAGCACGTCGGATGGCAGCATGTCAGACGTGAACTGGATGCGCTGAAACCCGGCGCCAATGGAGCGCGCGAGGGCCGCGGCCAGCGTCGTCTTGCCGACGCCGGGCACGTCCTCGATGAGCAGGTGGCCCCGCGCGAGGAGCCCGACCACGGCCAGCCGCACGGCCTCGGGCTTGCCGACGAGAGCGCGGCTGATATTCTCTTCGAGGCGAAGGATGAGGTCCAGAGACTCTGGCATAGGCGTTTATACTATACCCGATGAACGCCCTCCTTCAGCCTCCCCGGCCGCCCCGCTGGCCCGGGGATGCCCGCGCGGCCTGCGCGTTCACCTTCGACCTGGACGCGGAGACGCTCTGGATCGCGCGCGGCGTGACTGAGCCCGTGACGCTGTCCCAGGGCCGCTTCGGGCCGGTCGAGGCGCTGCCGCGGATCCTCGCGCTGCTGCGCCCGGCCGAGATCCACGCCTCGTTCTTCATCCCGGCCTGGGTCGCGCAGCATTATCCCGATGCCGTCAAGGCCATCGCCGGCGAGGGGCACGAGGTCGGCTGCCACGGCGACGAGCACGAGCGCGTCAGCGAATTGCCGCCCGACCGGGAGCGGGAGATCCTGCTCAAGAGCCTCGAGGTGCTCACGCCGCTGGCCGGCCGGCGCCCCATCGGCTACCGCGCGCCCGCCTGGCAACTCTCGGCAGAGACGCTCGGCCTGCTCGCGCGCAATGGCTTCGAGTACTCCTCGAACATGATGGACCGGCTGGCGCCCTATCTGCATCCGCCGGTGGGCGGCCGCGCACTCGTGGAGATCCCGGTCTCCTGGGTGCTCGACGACGCGCCGTTCTTCATGTTCACGGGTCAGCGCAGCATCCAGGCGCCCGGGCCGGTGCTGCAGGGATGGATCACCGAGCTCGAGGGCATCACCGCCGCCGGCGGGGTAACCAACTTCACCTTCCACCCCCAGATCATCGGCCGCCCGTCCCGAATGGCCTGCCTCAAGGAGCTGATCGACCAGGTGCGCCACACGCCGCGCCTCTGGGTGGCCCCGCTCCGCGACATCGCCGCTCACTGCCGCGCGGCGAGCAGTTCGAGCTGAGGGACGGCCCGCTGTTCGAGCCGAGAGGTGCAGCCGCGAGGCGAGGGCTGAACAGGAAAAGCGCGATGATCCACGTGACGCGGCTCGATCATTTCGGGGTGGACGTGAGCGATCTCGACCGCGCCGAACGCTTCTACACCGAGGTGCTCGGCATGACGGTTCGGATGCGAATGCCGGATCAATGCCTGCTGGGCTATGGCGAGGGCAGCTGCGCGCTGTTCCTCAAGCCGGACCGCGTTCCCGGCGGGCTCGACCAGATCCGCGATCCCCTCGGCAAGAGCCACCACGCCTTCGAAGTGAGCTGGGAGGATCTCGCGGCCGCCCGGCGCCTCTTCGGCGAGCGCGGCATTCCCCACCACGCCCCGATCGATTGGGGCGACCACGAGTGCGTGTACTTCCTCGACCCCGACGGCAACTTGCTCGAGCTGGTCGGCTATAGGCCCGGCGAGACACGGCGGGCGACCGCATGACGCGCGCGCGACAAGACCGCGCCTCTCGCTCGCTGAGCGCCCGGCGTACCGGCGCGCGGCCCCGCCCTTACGGCTCCTGCACGAGGAAGTGCACGCGGCGGTTGCGGGCTCGGCAGATCTCGCTCTTGTCCGCGCAGACGGGGCGGTCGCTGCCGTAGGTCACAGCGGAGACGCGCGAGATGTCCACGCCCTTGGCCACGAGATAGTTCTTCACCCAGTCGGCCCGGCGCTCGCCAGTGGCCATGTTCTCCTGCCGGGTCCCCCGATCGTCCGTATGCCCCTCGATCACCACAAGCCAACCCGGGTTCTGCGTGAGCCAAGCGGCGGCCGACTCCAGCGTCGGCATGTCAGCCTTGCGGACATCCGACTTGGCGAAATTGAAAAACAGATCCTTCAGCGCCTGATGCGGCGCAAAGACCCTCGCCGGGGCTGGCTGAGTGAAAGCGGCACGCGTTGTCTCCGATGACCCGGAGCCTTGTCCTTCCGATGATGCTCCGGTGACCGTCGGCGGTCGCTTCGGGCAGCCGATCAACAGGGCTGAAAGGGCCAGTGTCGAGAGGGCAAAGACTACCGGTTTCAGGGCAGGTCGGCGCATGTGGTGTCCTCCTGGCTCGCGTTGATCGCAGAGGTCGTCCTCATGGGAGGAAGGGCAAACCACATGCCAGCAGTCCGACTCGCAGAACTGCCTGAAAAGATTAGGGATCGGAACCACTGAGAGTTACAGGGCTGACGCGTCGGACACGACGAAGTTCTGGTGGACAGAAACCGAGCAGCGCATCAACCGGGAGCTCCAGCCGACGTCAGCGGAGGGCGGGGGCGATTTCGGCGAGGAAGCGGTCGAGCTGCGCTTGGCGACTGTCGCGGGGAATGAAGAACGTCGGGATCCAGAGCATGCCCACTCCCGCGTCACGGAGCCGCGCGAGCTTGTCCTGCACCGCGGCGACCGTGCCGGCCAGCACGGTGTCCCGCGCTTTGTCGGGATCGGCCCCGAGCCGCTTGATGTAGGTCTGCTCGAGCTGGGAAACGGCCGCGCGCTCCTCGCTGATGAGGAATGGCATGTTGGCCGAGCGAAGAATCCGTTTCGGATCCCGGCCCAGGGCCGCGCAGTGCTCATCCAGGATCTTCCCCTTGTGCCGGAGCGTCTCGGGCCCGCCCCACACATTCCAATGGTCGGCGTGCCGAGCGGCGATGCGCAGCGTGACCTTCTCCCCGCCGCCGCCGATCATCAGCTCCGGATGTGGGCGCTGGACGGGCTTGGGCATGAGCGGCGCGTCGTCGAGCTGATAGTAACGGCCCTTGAAGTTCGCCTTGGGCTCGGTCCAGAGCGCCGTGAGCACATGGCAGGCTTCGTCGAGACGCTCGAGCCGCTCCTTCACGGTATGGAAGTCGATGCCGTAGGCGCGGTGCTCGTTCTCCTGCCAGCCTGCTCCCATGCCGCAGATAAGGCGGCCGCCCGAGATGATGTCCACGTTCGTTGCCATCTTCGCCACGACCGCCGGGTGCCGGTACGTGTTCCCGCTGACGATCGTGCCGATCCGCATCCGTTTGGTCTGAGTAGCCAGCGCGGCCAGCGCCGTCCAGCATTCCAGCGCGTCGCCCACCTTGTCGGCCGTGTTCGGCATGAAGTGGTCGGTCACGCAGGCGGCGTCCCAACCGGCTTGGTCGGCATAGCGCCACAGCGCCAGCGTGTCGTCCCAGGTTGTGAGCGTGAGCGTGGTGAAGAGTCCGAACTTCATCGTGGAGGCATGCTACGGGTGGGCCGGCGAGACGTCAAGCGGCGGCGCGACTCTGTTACGATGCCCGCGACGTCACCATGACCCCGCGCAACGGTGAGGAGGTCCTCGTCATCCATCCGGGAGCGCTCGGGGACGTGCTCCAGTCCGTTCCAGCCCTGCGCGCTTTGCGGGCCGCGGGCGGCCGCCTCACCTTCGTCGGCCAGCCGAGGCTTGCGGGCTTTCTGGCCGATGCCGGCGCGGCGCAGGCCGCGCTCGGCTTCGATGCGCTCCGACTCGAAGCGCTCTTCACGCACGAGCCGCTGCCGCCAGCCCTTTCCGAGCGTCTCGCCCGCTTCGATAGAATCGTCTCTTGGTTCGGCTCGCAGACGGAGGTGTATCGGAGGCGCTTGAGCAAAATCGTCGGCGACTCTGTCATCGCGCCTCCAGCGCCCAAGCCTGGAGAGCCGGTCACCGTGTGGCGGCACCTGCTCGAGACGCTCGGGCTCCCGGGCGCCGGAGTCCGGACGGCGCCGCTCGAGCCGCCTGAGCCCTGGCGCGCCGCTGCGCGACAGGCGCTCGAGGAGCTGGGCGCCCGGCGCGACCGGCCACTGCTCCTGATCCATCCCGGCGCCGGAGCCATGTGGAAGCGGCCGCCGGTATCGCTCCTCGCCGAGGCGATTCACTCCGCGACTCGTGGTCGCGTGGTCGACCTCCTCATCCATCAGGGACCTGCGGACACGGAGGCAGCCGGCCAGCTCGCGAGCGTCCTCGGCGCCCAAGCGCTCCGCCTGATCGAGCCCGAGCTGCCGCTGCTGGCGGGGGTTCTGCGCGAGGCGACAGCCTATATCGGGAGCGATTCGGGAGTGAGCCACCTGGCGGCGGCGGTGGGCGCCCCGTCGGTGATCCTGTTTCCTCCGTCAACCCGCGCCCAATGGGAGCCGTGGAGCGCGACCGCAGTCGCAATCGAGGTGAAGGACGGCGCAGCGTGGATTGAAGAGGCCGCGGAAACGGTGCGGAGCCGACTCGGCGCCGGCCCCGCACCGAGAACGGGCTAGCTCTTCGCGTCCAGGAAAGCCCGCAGCATCCAGGCCATCTTCTCGTGCTTCTCCATCAGGCCGGTAAGGAAATCGTTCGTGCCTGCATCCGCGTACTTGTCCATCACCGTCGCCAAGTCGCCGCGCAGCGTGCGGATCACGGCTTCGTGATCGGCCAGCAGATTCGAGAGCATGGCGGTCGCGGCCGGGTACTGGCCGGGATGCTCCTTGATTCGCGCGTGCTGGGTGAACTCGGCGAGCGTGCCCAGCGATTTGCCGCCCAGTTGCCGCGCGCGCTCGGCCACGTCGTCTACGAAGACGTTCAGCTCCTCGTACTGCGCCTCGAAGAACTTGTGCAGGTCATTGAACTGCGGCCCCACAACGTTCCAGTGGTAATTCCGCGTCTTGGTGTAGAGGATGTATTCGTCGGCCAGCAGGTCATTGAGGATCTTGACGATGTGTTCGCGATTCGAATCGGCGATGCCCAGATTCGGCGTCATGGTTGGCTCTCCCTCCTTCTGTATTAGATGCCGCGCCGGGCCCGATGGTCGCAGCCCCGGCGGCGGCCGGCCCACGTTATCCGGAATGAATGCGCGATTCCGGGACTTCGACCCGCTTGATGCCCTTGAAGCTGAAGAGCAGCTCCACGCGGTAGACGGGCGGATCCGCAGAGACCTGCTCCAGGACGGTGCCGATCGCTTTCTGGACGTTCTGGCTGAAGGCCACGCCTTTGATGACGAGGCCGGAGAGGTCGACCGTCACGCGCTGATTAGGCTCGAACATCCGCAGCTCCATGGCCGGCAAGGAACAGCAACGGCCCAAATCCATCATACGCCTCCGCTACCCGTCTTGGCAGCCCAGCTTGACAGGTTTCCGCAGAGGTGTACGCTCGCGCCCATGGTGGGATCGAGGATTTTGGTCCTGCTCCTTGTCGGTAGTCTCGTCGCGCTCACCCCGCTGGCCAATTCGAGCCCACCCGATCAGACCTGGATCTCCGGCATCTACGACGGCGACGATTTCGACGACGTCGTCGACTCCGTCACTTTAACGGCATCGACCGTCGATCCCGCTCCGCTTGACCGCATCGATCCGGGTCAGATTGCCCTCGGCGTCGTTCCTCCCGTCAAGGCTTACAATGCTTCGCGGCCGGCTCCTCCGGCCTTTCTCGGCAGAGCCCCTCCCCTCGCCTGATCTTTCTCTGCCGCAAGCCGGTCCACGGAGTGGACTGCGGCAAGACCCGAAGGCTCATTCGAAGGGAGGAAGACTCTAATGACAAATGCTCGCCGAATCGCGCTGGGCTCGGCCGCCGTGCTGCTGGTGCTCTTGACGCTGGCGCCGGCCGTGGGGGCGGTCGAATACCGGCTCCAAGTAGCGAACCTCTTCGATACGGCGTTCTACAGCTTCGTCAAACCGGCAGAATTGGTCGATGGCGCCTCGGGGCCGGGCCTCGACCGCCTGACCGCAAGCATCGATCAGGGGCAGCTTCCCCGCGGGCCAATGCTCTGGGATCGGCATCCTGAGCAAACCCCCGAGAACGTCGCAAGGGCCTATGGAGCGAAGCGCGTCCGCGCGGAGGTCGCCCTTGGAGGTGATGGCGACCGACTCTGGGACGAAATCCGGTGGGATGGCCAGCCGGGCGAGCAGACCGTGTGGCTCGTTACACCCGCCGCGCGACAGCCGCAGCGCATGCTCCGCGTCGCCCTCAAGGGCACGGGCCCCGTGCGCCAGTTCCTGCCTTATAGGGTGACTGGCGGATCCGCGAAAGTGGCCGCCGTGACGTACCCGCTCAATTTCCTCTGGTTCCACGAGGAGCGGGGCACCGCCTGGGATCGATACCTGTCATCGAAGCTGGATCTCGGGAGCGGCATCGCAGCGGTCGTCGCGGAGAACTTCAATCGAACGTTTCCGGACCGTGTCTATCTCATCGTTCGCCACGGCGCGGAGCCTACGACCTTCAAGGCGATATTGATCTGGCGCACGCGACACGAAGACCAGGAAGCGCCGGGCGACGTGGACCGAGCGCCGGTGCGATAGAGGCGATCCGGCAAGAGAAGGCGGCCCGCGACCGTTACCGAGCTACGCCGTGCGGCTCGGGCGGCCGCGGGTCCGCGCCCTGTAGTATGCTCCCGCCATGGCCTTCACGGGGGAGCTCTGGAAGTCCATCAAGCCCATCTACGCGGCGATCCTCCGACATCCCTTTGTCACCGGCCTCACCGACGGCTCCCTGCAGCGCGAATCCTTCCGCTTCTACGCGGTCCAGGACGCTCTCTACCTGCGCGATTTCGCCCGGGCGCTCTCTCTGGCCGGAGCGCGGGCGCCGCGGGACGAGTGGATCATCATGTTCAACGAGCACGCAGCGGGCGCGCTCAGGGTCGAGCGGGCGCTGCACGAGGGTTTCTTCAAAGAGTTCGGCCTCGCTCCCGAGGACGTCGCCGCGACGCCGCTGGCCCCGATCAATCTCGCCTATACCTCGTATCTCCTCGCCGTGGCCTACGGCGCGCCATTCCACGAGGCCGTCGGGGCGCTGCTGCCCTGCTACTGGATCTACTGGGAAGTGGGCAAGGAGCTCGAGCGGCGCGGCTCGCCGGACCCGCTCTACGCGCGCTGGATCGGCACCTACGCCTCGGACGAGTTCGGCGGCATCGTCCGCGCGGTGCTCGAGTGCGCCGACACCCTGGCGCCGCGGCTCCAAGCGCCGGAGCGCGAGGCCATGACGCGCCACTTCGTCACCACGAGCCGCTACGAGTGGATGTTCTGGGACATGGGCTATCGCCGGGAGGCCTGGCCCGTATGAGCGCGGACAGGTCACCCGGCGCCCGGAGGCTGTGACCGGCGGCGGAGCGCAGCGCCCTTGATTGGTGGGCGCCTGGGCTGTTACCTTTGCCACGGGAGCTGACGGGAGTCAGGAGGGCTCATCGATGCTCAGCCACGAAGAGAACGAATTCCTCGTACGCTCAGGTCCGGGAACGCCGATGGGGAGCCTCGTCAGGCGCTATTGGATCCCCATGGTTCAGTCCGGCGAGCTCTCGCCGGGCGGACGCGTGAAGCGGGTCCAGCTCCTCGGCGAGCGGCTCATCGCATATCGCACGCCCGGCGGCGCGCCCGGCCTCATCGGTGAATTCTGCCCGCACCGGGGCGCGTCGCTCTTCTTCGGTCGCGTGGAAGAGGCGGGCATGCGCTGCGCGTATCACGGCTGGAAGTTCGGGCTGGACGGGCAGTGCGTGGACATGCCGAGCGAGCCCGCGGAGTCGAGCTTCGCCGGCAAGGTCTGCCACACGGCATATCCCTGCGCCGAGCGCGGCGGGGTGATCTGGGCGTACATGGGGCCACAGGGCGCCCCGCCGCTGCCGGATCTGGAGTGGACGCTCCTGCCCGAAGACCATGTCTTCATTTCCAAGCGGGTTCAGGATTGCAACTGGTTCCAGGCGCTCGAGGGCGGCATCGACTCGAGCCACATCTCGTTCCTGCACGCTCCGGTCGACCACACCAATAGCGCGATCACCCGCGACATGGATCGCGTGAGCTTCGGCGTGGGCGCGGCGGTCCAGACCGGTGACCGCGCCCCGCACTTCGAGGTGGTGGATACCGACTATGGCGTGCTCATCGGAGCACGGCGCACCCAGCCGGACGGCCAGTGGTACTGGCGGATCACACAGTTCCTCATGCCGTTCCACACGATGCCGCCTACCGATCTCGAGGAGAAGATCGTCCAGTCCCACATCTGGGTGCCCATGGACGATTCGCACGTCGTGAACTGGATGGTGACCTGGCACCCCGAGCGCCCGCTCACCGCGGAGGAGGTCGCGCTGCAGATCGCGGGCAAGGGCGCGCACGTGTGCAACTTCGCGCCGGCGACCTCCGAGCCCTACGGCGACATCCGCACCGCGGCGAACCGCGACAACGACTACTTCATGGACTGGGAGGCGCACCGCTCGCAGATGTTCTGCGGCATCCCGGGGTTCGGCGTCCAGGACCAGGCCGTCCAGGAGAGCCAGGGGCTGATCGTGGACCGCACGCAGGAGCGACTCGGCACCAGCGACACCGCCATCATCCAGGTACGCAAGCGAATGATGAGCGCGGCCCGCGCGCTGCGGGAGCGCGGTGTGCGTGCGCCGGGACTCGATGGGACCTCCTTCCTCGTGCGCTCGGCCTCGGCGGTGCTCGCGCCCGGCGCCGACTGGGTCGAGGGCGCCAAGGCGCGCATCCTCGTCCGGCCCGGGCAGTCGCTCACCGTCGTCTGACTTCGCGCATGCCGGGACGGATGGCGGACCGCGTCGCCCTGATCACGGGCGGCGGCGGCGGAATCGGCGAGGCGACGGGCCGGCTCTTCGCCGAGGAAGGAGGCCGGATCGCGCTGGTGGATGTCGACCGCGCGGCGGTCGAGACGGCCGCGGGCAGCATCGCGGCGACGGTGCCCGGCGCCGAGGTGCTACCGCTAGTAGCCGATCTGGCCCATGAGGCCGAGGCCCGCCGGGTTGTCGACGAGACCGCCAAGCGCTTTGGCGCGCTCGACTGCCTGATCAACGTGGCGGGCGTGCGAGTCTACACGTCGCTGGCCGAGGCCGAAGCCAAGGACTGGGAGCACATCCTCGGCGTGAACGTCCTGGCCACAGCCTACTGCTGCAAGGCCGCGCTCCCGCGGCTCCGCGCCGCCCGCGGCGGCACGATCGTGAACCTCTCCTCGGTGTACGGCGTCTTGGGTCGGGCGGGCATGGGCCAGTACGACACGACCAAAGCGGCGATCCTCGGATTCACGCGCGCGCTGGCCGTCGAGGAGGCGAAGCACGGCTTGCGCGTCAATGCCGTGTGCCCCGGCGGGACGATCACGCCCTATCATGTCCGGCGCGCGGCGAGCCGGGGGGTCTCCGAAGCCGAGCTCCGCCAAAGCCGTAGCGAGGACAACCTGCTCGGACGCTGGGCCGAGCCGCGCGAGGTGGCCTACCCGATCCTCTTCCTCGCCTGCGGGGAATCGTCCTTCATGACGGGCACCACGCTCATGGTGGACGCCGGAAGATCGATCCTGTGAGGGGTCAGGTCTTGAATTGCGACATTTGGTGACAAAATTGGTTCGCGCAGGCAGATTCCGAGTGACAACGGTGGGCAGGAAATATCGTATTTCAAGACCTGACCCCATCGTCGGCCTGGCTCTTCTGCTGGCGGTCCTGACCGCTCCGGCGGCCGGCGCGGAAGTGGTCAAGATGGGCGAGCTGCCCTCGATCTCCAATGCGGGCCTCTACATCGCGATCGAGAAGGGCTTCTTCCAGGAGAAGGGCATCACGGTGGACATCGAGCGGTTCGCCTCGGGCGCGAAGATGATCGCGCCCCTGGCCACCGGACAGATCGACGTCGCCATTGGAACGCCGTCCGCCGGGCTCTTCAATGCCATCGCCGGCGGAATGGACTTCAAGATCGTGGCCGACAAGGGCCAGGCGCGCCCCGGGCACAGCTTCTGCCCCATCATCGTGCGGAAGGACCTCGTGGAGTCGGGGCGCGTGAAGTCGCTCAAGGACCTCAAGGGCATGAAGATCGCCAGCGGAGCGAAAGGCATCAACCTGGACTATCTCCTCGCGAAGATGCTCGAGCACGAGGGGGTCGGCTTCGACGCCGTCGACGTCGTGTACCTGGGCTATCCCGACGCGATCAAGGCGCTGGCCAGCAAAGCAGTGGACGCCGCGATCGCGCCCGAGCCCTGGGGCGCCCAGGCCGAGCAGCAGAAGGTCGGCGTCCGGCTGTTCCTGAGTGAGCAGGTTCCAGCTGTCAGCACGTTCCAGGTTGCGGTGATCATGTACGCCGGGAAATTCACCAAGGAGCGGCCGAAGGTCGCGCGCGACTTCCTCCACGCCTACGTGCAGGGCGTGAAATACTACACCGCGCGCGGGCTCAAGGACGTCGAGGTCGCTGGAATCATCTCGAAGCACATCAAGGTGCCCAGTGACACCGTGCGCGGGACGATCCCGTTTTACGTCGATCCCGGAGCGCGCCCGCGCGTGCAGGACCTGGCGGCGATGCAGGACTGGTTCCACGCCATGGGCTGGGTGAAGGAGAAGGTCCCCATGGAGCGGGTCGTGGACCTGTCCTTCCTCGAGTAGCAGCACGTGATCCTCGAGCTCCGGAACGTCGGCAAGGTCTGGAGCATCGAGCGCACCGGCGAACGCGTGGTGGCTCTCGAGTCTGTGAGCCTCGACGTCGCCGAGGGCGAACTGCTGATCCTGCTCGGGCCCTCGGGCTGCGGCAAGTCCACCCTGCTCCAGATCATTGCGGGGCTCGAGCCGCTGTCTTCCGGAGAGATCCGCTTTCCCGCCGCCGGCGCCGGCAATGGAAAGCGCACGAGCATGGTCTTCCAGGACTACGCGCTCTTTCCCTGGCGCACCGTCCTCGGCAATGTGTCCTTTGGCCCCGAGGTCAGAGGCGTGGCCCGAGCAACACGCGACGCGAACGCCCACCGGCTGATCGAGCTCGTCAACCTCAAGGGCTTCGAGCACCGCTACCCTCACGAGCTGTCGGGGGGAATGCGGCAGCGCGTGGCGCTGGCGCGCGCGCTCGCCAACGATCCGAAGATCCTGCTCTTCGACGAGCCGCTCGCCGCGCTCGACGCCCAAACGCGGCGGGTGCTCCAGGACGAGCTGCTCAGGATCTGGGCCGAGACCGGCAAAACCTTCATCTACGTCACCCACAGCCTGACTGAGGCCGTCCTGCTCGGCAGCCGCATCGTGCTGATGAGCGCCTCCCCGGGCCGGGTCAAGCGCATCATCGACGTACCCCTGCCCCGCCCGCGCCACCTCACCGGCAGGGCGGAAGCGGACATCGTGGATCGTCTCGATGCCGAGCTCGGCGACGAGTTCAAGCGGGCAATGGCGACATGAGCCGCTCGCACCTCCGCAAGGTGGGCTCGGTGCTGCTGCTGCTGCTCGCCTGGCAGCTCCTGGTGCAGTGGGGCAAGCTCAGCGAGCTCTTCCTCCCGGCGCCGCTCTCCGTGCTGGCGACGATGTGGGAGATGACGCGCTCCGGGCAGCTGCCGTGGGCCGTGCTCGTGAGCCTGAACCGCGTGGTGCAAGGGTTCGTGTACGGCGCCCTCGCCGGCATCGTGCTCGGTCTTCTCGCGGGCGCCGTCGGATGGATCGAAGACGTGCTCGACCCCTGGGTGGCCGCCGTGTATCCGATCCCCAAGTCCGCCCTCTTCCCGCTCTTCCTGCTCTGGTTCGGCCTGGGTGATCAGTCCAAGATTGCCACCATCGCGGTGGGCGTGCTCTTCCTCGTGCTGGTCAATACGGTAACGGGCGTGAAGTCAATCAACCCGACGCTGCTGAAGGCGGCCGTGGATCTCGGGGCCAGCCGGTTCCAGATCTTCTTGAAAGTGATCCTGCCCGGCGCGCTGCCCAATATCTTCACCGGGCTGCGCCTGGGGGCGGGCATGGCGCTCATCCTGGTCTTCATCACCGAGATCGAGGCCACCAAGGCCGGGCTGGGCTTTCTGCTCTGGGAGGCCTTCCAACTGCTCGATACCAAGCAGGTCTTCGTCGGCGTGGTGACCTTCGGCCTGCTGGGGGTGGCCTCGACCTGGCTGCTGCAGTGGCTGGAGCGGCTGGGCTGTCCCTGGATCCAACGCTCGAACTGAAGGAGCACCCATGGCTCAGAGCCTCACCGCCTACCTCGATCTCCTCAAGCGCAAGAAGCCGGACGAGCTCGCCGTCATCTCCCAGGAGCTCGATCCCGCCTATGAGCTCACCGCGCTCGTCGTCAAGCTCGAGCGCGGGGGCAAGCGCCGGCCCGTGCTGCTCTGCGAGCGGATGAAGGGCACGAAGTTCCCCGTGCTCACGAATCTGCACGCCAGCCGCTCGAGGCTGGCGCTGGCCATGGGCTGCGCGCCCGAGGAGATGCAGCGCGCCTATCTGAGCGCGATGGAGAAGCCGATCCCGCCCAAGATCGTCACCAGCGGCCCCGTGAAGGACGTGGTCCTCACCGGCGGCAAGATCGACCTCCACGCGCTGCCCCCGATCCTCCACCACGAGGGCGACGCGGGCGCCTACCTCACCGCCGCCATCTCCTTCGCGAAGGACCCGTCGAGCGAGACGTGGAACTGCGCCTACAACCGGCTCATGATCAAGGGCCGCGACACCACCTCGATCCACCTGACGGCGGGCAAGCACCTCTGGGAGTTCCAGCGCATCGCCGAAGCGCGCGGCGAGCCGCTGCCGGTGGCCTTCGCCATCGGCGTGCACCCGGCCATCGCGCTGGGCGCGCTGGCCATCGGCTCGATCGACGAGGACGAGCGCGCCATCATGGGCGCGCTGCTGCGCGAGCCGCTCGAGCTGGTCAAGTGTGAGACCTCGGACGTCCTGGTCCCCGCCCAGGCCGAGCTCGTGATCGAAGCCGAGATCCTGCCCGCCGAGCGCACTGCCGAGGGGCCCTTTGGAGAATTTACCGGCTACAGCCTGGGCGAGCGCCAGCGCGAGGTCGTCAAGGTCAAGGCCATTACCCATCGCACCGGCGCCTGGTTCCAGGACATCTCGGTGGCCCACCTCGACCACCTGCTGCTGTCCACGATCCCCATCGAGGCCAATCTGTACCGCGCGGTGCGGGCCATGGTGCCGTCAATCAAGGCAGTCCGCGTGCCGGGGCCTTTCACATGCTACGTCTCCATCGAGCAGCGGCTGCTCGGCCAGGCCAAAAACGCCATTCTGGCGGTGCTCGGCGCCGACCTTTACATGAAGCGCGTCGTCGTCGTGGACCACGACGTGGACGTCTTCGACGACCGGCAGATGACGTGGGCGATTGCGACGCGCTGCCAGCCGGATCGCGACGTCACCATCATCACGCACGCCCGTGGCTCGGACCTCGATCCCTCGACGAAAGAGGACGGCTACTCGGCCAAGTGGGGCATCGACGCCACCGCCAAGCCTTCGCTCGCAGCCTATACGCCGCGGCACCGCGTGCCGCCTGATGTATGGAAGCGGATCAACCTCAAGGACTTCGGTCTCCAGTGAATCTCGAAGTGTTCATCACGTGTGGCGGGCGGGTCCTGTCGCCGCGGCCGCCCCGCGCGGCGGGCTCCGTCACCCACTCGCCCGAACGCAGCTCTTCGAGCTGCGGACAGGACTCGGGGGGCCCACTCCGCCCACCGCGCAGGGCGCTCCGCGACGCCACCCACCCGGCTCCGCCAGCATTGCCCAGGCGCGGCCCAGGCGCCGCCGCGTTACACGAGCAAGATTGGTGATCGAGAGCGTCGGCGAGCGCCTCGACGCTGTCGCCCGCCGCCGGCCCGACAAACCCGCGCTGGTCTGGGACGGCGGCGCGCTGAGCTGGCGGGAGCTCGATCTCCGCGCCGGCGGTTTCGCCCGCCGCCTTTCCCGGCGCGGCGTGAGAGCCGGCGATACCGTCGCCCTGTCGCTACCCAATGGGTGGGGCTTCGTTGTGGCGCTGTGGGGCGGGCTTAAGCTGGGGGCGACGGTGGCCCCGCTCAATCCCCTGCTCGCGGCCGAGGAGCGCGACGAGGTGCTGGCGCACCTCGCGCCCGCGCTGGTGGTGGATGACGTGCGAGCCGAAGAGGCCATCGTGGACGCCACCGGCGGGCGCGCTCCGGCCCTGATCCTCTATACCTCGGGCAGCGCCGGCCAGCCCAAGGGCGCCGTGCTCTCCCAGCGCGCGCTCGCCGAGGCCAATGATTCCTGGGCCGGACCCGTGATGCGGCTCACCCCCGAGGACGTGGTGCTCGCGGCGCTCCCGCTGGCCCACTCCTTCGGCCTCAACGGCGCTCTGCTCGCGCCGCTCCTGGCCGGCGCGACGGTCGTAGTCCTGGCCCGCTTCGGGCCCGAGGACGCGCAGGCGGCGATGGCGCGCCACCGCGTCACCGTCTTCCCGGGCGTGGCCACCATGTTCCGGCGGCTCCTCGACTCGCCCGCCCTCGCGCCGGCCGATCTCTCGAGCCTCCGCATCACCGTCTCCGGCGCGGCGCCCTGCCCCTGGGATCTCGCGGAGGAGTGGCGGCGCCGGACCGGCGTGAGGATGCTGCGCGGCTACGGGATGACCGAGATCTTTCGGCCGATTTCCTATCTGGCGGATGACCCGCGGGATCTGCCGGATGCGATCGGGCTGGCGGTTCCCGGAGTGGAGCTGCGAGTGGTCGACGAAGACGGCCGGCCGCTCGAGCCCGGCGGAATCGGCGAGCTCTGGATCCGCTCGCCGGCCGCCATGGACGGCTACCTCAACGCCGCCGAGGAAACGCGGGCGGTGCTGCAGGACGGCTGGTTCAGAACCGGCGACCTCGCCGCCATCTCATCCGACGGTTTCGTCAGGATCGCGGGGCGGAAGAAGGAGCTGATCCTGCGCGGCGGCTACTCCGTGGTTCCCGGCGAAGTCGAGGCGGCCCTGCTGGCACATCCCGCCGTCGCCGAGGCCGCGGTAATCGGGATCCCCCACGTCGAGCTGGGCGAGGAAGTGGCGGCCTTCGTCACGCTGCATTCGGCGGCGACGGTGGGTCCGGAGGAGCTCCTCGCCCACTGCCGGGAGCGGCTGGCCGCCTTCAAGTATCCGCGCCAGGTCGTCATCGTCGCCGAGCTGCCCAAGAGCGCGACGGGCAAAATTCTCAAGTCGCGCCTCGGCGTCTGAGAAAAGCGAAGCGGCGCGGGCCCATTCCCGCGCCGCTCCTCTAACGGAATGCTTCGGTTACGGGACGCTACTGCTTGGTCGTCCCGCTGCCCTGCTCGGTGCGTTAGTTGTTCTTCGAATCGCTGCTGAACAGCCGCGTGAAGAAAGTCTTCACGCTGTGGCCGAAGGCCGTCGCGCCGTCACGGGTTTTCTCCCAAGCGGTCTTGGCCTTGGGCTCCGCAGCCTCGCCGGCCTCCTTGAGCTTGTCGCCCGCCTTCTCGGCGCCGCCGGTCACGGTCTTGCCGACGCCCTTGGCGGTGTCCTCGACGCCCTTGCCGATTTCCTTGGCGCCGCTCTGGACTTGCTCGGTACCCTGCTTCACCTTGGACTCGTTCTTCGCCTTGGACTCGTCGGTAGCCACCGCCGGCGCCGTCCCGAGCAGACTGAACACCAGCGCGAAGGCAGCGAGAGTTGCGAGAATTCTCATGACATATACCTCCCCGGCACCCCGTGTAACGGGACGAGTGCCACTGGGTGAGAGGATCGCAACCCCCATGCCAAAAGAGCAAAGGGAAGCAGGAGGAAAAAGTGCCTGAATTTCAAGGAATTGCTGTAGCGCCCGGCGGCATCACTCGCGCGAGCAACGGGCACTAATTACACGGAATGTAAGGTTTACCGGGAGAGAGGGCGGCTGGGCTAGTCCACACCCCATGAGAAGACGCGGACGGGCGCGACCTCGATGACTACCGAATCGGACTCGGCGATGGCGGCCTCGCGGGGATACTGGGGGTACTTCTTGTAGAGCAGGGCGCGGATCTTTCTGAAGCGCGGGCCGCGCTCGATCAGCCTGGCCCGCCCCTGCACCATCACGCCCTTGAGATTCGCCCAGGCGTCCGAGTAGCAGTCCACGGTTACGGTGATGCGCGGATTCTCCTTGAGGTTCTTCACCTTGCGGCCGTCGTCACCCGAGGCAAAATAGATCTTGCCGCCGTGGAGAACATGGCAGACGGGCACCAGGTGCGGCATGCCGCGCCGGCCCGCCGTGGCCACCCGGCAGACGCGCTCCCACTGGATCAGCTCGGCCACTGATTTCTTGAGCTTCATGGAGGGTTGCTCCTCGTATCAGTCGGCGTAGAGCTCGACCGTATAGCCGTTCGGATCCTTGATATAGATCGACCAGCGCCCGCGCCGCCCCACCACCTTCACTCCCGCGGTCTTGAGGCGGCGGCGGAGCGCGCCGATTCGCTTCTGCCCGACGTAGAGGCCGAAATGGTCGAGCCCGCCCGCGCGGGGATCCACGCGGCGGCGGACGCGGACGAAGTTGAGCAGGTCGCCGCCACCCGGGGTCTCGAGGAAAATCATGCCGGGATGTGGGAAAGCCTCGCGCAGCCCCAGCGCCTCGACGTAGAAGCGCCGGGTCGTCTCCAGATCATGGGTCCTGAGCGCGAGATGCCGGAGCGACATGGCTGAATTGTACTCCCGCTACTCGGCGCGCGCGGTGGCCGCCGCCAGCACCCGATGCGGGTCGAGGAGATCGCGCAGGCCGTCGCCGAAGAGGTTGATGCCAAGCGTGGTCATGAAGATGGCCAGCCCCGGAAAGGCCGCCAGCCACCAGTGGGTGAACATGTAGACGCGCCCTTCGCCCAGCATGGAGCCCCAGGACGGCGTGGGCGGCTGGATGCCCAGCCCGAGGAAGGAGAGAAAGGACTCGAGGATGATCATGCGCGCCACCTCGAGGCTCGCCATCACGATGATGGTGTTGATGAGATTCGGAAGCACATGGCCCCAGATGACGCGCCAGCTCCCCAGCCCCAGGGCGCGGGCGGCCAGCACGAACTCCCGCTCGCGATACTTGAGCGTCTCGGCGCGCACCACGCGCGTATAGATGGGCCAGCCCGTGAGGCCGAGCACGATGACCATATTACGGAAGCCCGGGCCCACCACCGCGACGGCCGCGAGCGCGAGCAGGAGGAACGGGAAGGCCAGCATCAGGTTCACCAGATTGCTGATCACGGTGTCGACACGGCCCGCATAGTAGCCCGCGACGAGCCCCATGAGCACCCCCAGCACCATGGACACCGCGACGGCCAGGGCGGCCGCGCTGATCGAGATGCGGGCGCCGTAGATGATGCGCGAGAGCAGATCGCGACCGAGCGGATCGGTGCCGAGCGGATTGGTCCAGCCTCCGCCCTCTTCCCACACGGGTGGAATCAGCCGCGCCCCCACCGCCTGGGCATAGGGATCATGGGGCGCAAGCGCGGGCGCCAGCACCGCAGCGCAAACGGCCACGCCGAGAATGAGGCCACCCGCCGCGAGCGGCCGGAGCCGCCCGAGGCTAGTCACGGCCTGCTCCCAGCCTGATGCGCGGATCGATCCAGGCCACCGCCAAGTCGGTGAGCAGGTTCACGACGACGATGAGCAGCGCGAGGAAGACCACGCTTCCCTGCACGACGGGGTAGTCGTAGGTGCGGATGGCCTTGACGGCCAGCGAGGCCACGCCCGGCCAGGCGAAGACGGTTTCGGTCACAATCGCGCCGCCGAGCAGCCGCCCGAACTGGATGCCGAGGATGGTGACGATGGGAATGGCCGCGTTGCGGAGGGCGTGCTTGAAGAGCACGACGCGCTCGACCACGCCCTTGGCGCGCGCCGTGCGAATGTAGTCCTGGGTGAGCACGTCCAGCATCCCCGAGCGCGTGAGCCGCATCGTCAGCGGCGCGAGATACACGCCGAGCGTGATGGCGGGCAGGATCAGATGCGCCAGCGTTCCCCGGCCTGACGCCGGCAATACCCTCAGCTTCACGGCGAACAGGATGATCAGCATGATGCCCAGCCAGAAAATCGGCATCGCCTGGCCGCCGACGGCGCCCACGGTGCTCAGGCGATCCAGGAATGAGCCGCGCTTGATGGCGGCGAGGACGCCGAGCGGAATGGCCACGGCCAGCCCGACCAGCGTGCCGGCGAGGGTGAGCTCGAGCGTGGCCGGCATGCGTTCGAGGATCAGGGAAAAGGCCGACTCCTGGGTGAAGAGCGACTGACCGAAGTCGCCCTTCAGCGCGTCGCCGAGGAAGGCGATGTACTGGACGACGAGCGGCCGGTCCAGGCCGAGCTTCTGCTTGAGCAGAGCGACGTCGGCGTCGGAGGCGCTCTGAGGCAGGAGGAGGAGGACGGGATCGCCCGCCACGTGGAGGAGCAGGAAGGTGATGACCGAGATGCCCAGGCAGACGAAGAGCGCCTGGAGCAGCCGGTGGGCAACATAAACCGTCATGGGCGCCGGTTGGGCCGCCCCTCACCCTGCCCTCTCCCCGGGAGGGGAGAGGGAGAACTAGTCCTTCCAGGTGGCGGCGAAGATCCGCATGATCTCGTCGCTCGAGGCTTCGTAATTGAGCTTGTTCGAGACGGCCTCGATCGTGTACTGCCCGTACATCGGCACCCAGTAGGCCTGGTCCACGATAAAGCGCTGGAAGCGCGAGTAGAGCTCCCGCCGCTTCTTCGTGTCCACCGTGCTGCGCGCCTCCTCGAGCCAGGTGTCCATCTCCTTGGCGGTGTTGTAGGCGTACGGCTCGCCCGTGTGGAAGTGGGTATAGAAGATCGCGTCCGAGTCGAAGACGGAGTTGTAGCCCCAGGAGGCCATGGTGATGCCGTCCAGCTTGGAGCCGCGGAAGTTGGCGAGGTACTGGCCCACGTCGGCGAAGTGGCGCGGCTTGACCCGGATGCCCGCCTGGCCGAGATACCCCATCGCCGCCTGAGCGACCTGCTCGACGTTCACGATGGAGCCGGCGTAGGTGTTGAGGGAGATCTCGAAGCCGCCCGGATATCCCGCCTCGGCCAGGAGCTTCTTCGCCCGCTCAGGATCCCAAGCGTAAGCCTTGATGCTGGCGTCGGTGCCGAACGCGAGGGGGTTGCCCCCCGACGGCGTCCGCACGGCGAGGCCGCCCAGGATCTTCTGCATGATCTCGTCCACGTTGACGGCGTGGTTCACCGCGCGCCGCACCCGGACATCGGTGAGCGGCGTTTTCGCGGCCCGTGCGTCACCGTCCATCTGGAGGTACACCACGCGCAGGATCTTGGTCGCCGTCACGCGCGCCACCTTCGAGCTCTTGATGACGGAAAGCTGATCCGGCGGCACGGCGCGAATCAGATCCACGCCACCCGAGAGCAGCTCGGCGATCTGGGTAGCCGGCTCGGGAATCACACGGAACACGAGGGTCTTGATGGCGGGCGCGCCCTTCCAGTACTGCTCGTTGGCCTCGAGCGTGGTCTGCTCGCCCTTCTTCCACTCCACGAACCGGAAGGGCCCCGTGCCCACCGGATTGCGGGCGACGTGAGCGTCGCCCTTTTCCCTGACGTACTTCGGCGGCAGCATGACGAAGTTGCCAAACGTCAGGATCTCGTGGAACAGCGGGTAAGGCTTGACCGTTGTAATCCGCACTGTGTAGTCGTCCACGACGTCCACCGACTTGACCCAGGTGAAGTTGCCGCGAATGGGAGACTTCTGATCCGGGTTGAGCACCCGCTCGATGGAGAACTTCACGCTCTCCGCCGTGAACGGCTCGCCGTTGTGGAACTTGACCCCGCGCCGGAGCTTGAGCTCCCACGTCGTGGCATTGACGCTGGTCACCGACTCGGCCAGATGTGGCACGGGATGCCAGGTCTTGGTGTCCCGCCCGAGCAGGGAATCGAAGATGTGCTGCTGGATGATGATGCCCACGCGCTCGGTGTGCATGTGCGGATCCATCGTCGAGGTGTCCGAGCCGAGGGCGGCGACCACGCGGCCCTTGGGAGCGGCGGCGACCGGCGTGACGGCCAGCAGCAGCCCGGCCAACAGGGCGAGGCTGCATCGGATTACGAGTTTGACGTTCTCCATCGTGCTCCCCCTTCGTCGGGCGCGGCGGGTTGGCGATTCCGGGCGCCTATCATAGCGCGATTGACCACCTCGCGACTCCTGGTGTAGATTCGCCCGCATGAAGAAGAAGACCGCCTCCAAGAAGAGCAGCAGCCGGAAGGTCGCAGCCAAGAAAGCCTCGTCCCGGAAGGCTTCGAGCCGCAAGCCGTCGGCCCGAGCGGCTTCCAAGCGGAAGCCGGCCTCGGCCAAGGCGGCCGCGTACACGCCCAAGCCCATCGAAGGCATAGGCTGGGCGCCCTTCCGCTACATGCCGCTGTAGCCCGCGCGCGTTCACGGCAGCGACTTCAGGGGATCGGCCAGGCCTCGTGACGACCCGCACGGCCCGGCTCGGCCTCCTCGCGCTCGCGCTGGGCGCCGCGATGGGCTGCGCGGCCCTGGAGCGGGCCGGGCAAAGCTGGTGGGAGCTCCGGCGGGACTCCTCCGGCCAGGCGCCCGACCCCGCGGCGATGCGCGAGGCCGTGGTGCAGGTCTATGTGGCGCGCACGGTGGGCTGGCGCGGCCTGCTCGCCGTGCATAGCTGGATCGCGCTGAAGCCGAGCGGCGCCGACTCCTACACGCGCTACGAGGTCATCGGCTGGGGCGTGGACCAGGGCGCGCGCGCCTTGCGCGTCAACCGCGCCGGGCCCGACAATTATTGGTTCGGCGCGCGGCCGGATCTGCTCGCGGAAAGGCGGGGCGAGGGCGTCGATGCGCTCATCACCAAGATCGAGGCGGCCGTGAGCGCCTATCCCTATCAGCACGAATACCGCACCTGGCCCGGCCCCAACAGCAATACCTTTACCGCCTATGTGGGCCGCGCCGTACCGGAGCTGCGGCTCGCCCTGCCGCCCACCGCCATCGGCAAGGACTACCTGCCCAATGGCATTCCGGTGGCCCTGAGCCCGAGCGGCACCGGCGTTCAGCTCTCGCTCTTCGGCCTCGGTGGGATTTTGATGGCCTGGGAAGAGGGAATCGAGGTCAATGTGCTCGGCCTCACCTTCGGGCTCGACGTCAAGCATCCGGCGCTCAAGCTGCCCATCGCGGGCCGCGTCGGCATGCCGTGAGCCCCGCACCTCAGCACAGGAGGAGAATTCCATGACCATCACGCGCCACGAAATTGGACCGCGGCTCAGCCAGGCCGTCGTCCACGGGGACACCGTCTACCTGGCCGGCATTGTCGCCGGCGATCCGTCAGCCGACGCTAAGGGCCAGACTCAGCAAATCCTCGAGAAGATCGACAAGCTCCTGGCCACCGCCGGTAGCCACAAATCCAAGCTGCTCGCGGCGACGATTTACCTGGCCAATATGGGCTTCTACGCCGACATGAACTCCGTGTGGGACGCGTGGGTGGATGCGAAGAATACGCCGGCGCGGGCCACGGTGGAGGTGCGACTGGCGACGCCCAAGTATCTCGTCGAAATCATGGTGACCGCTGCCCGCTGACGCGCAACGATCGGGAGTCTATCCGCCTGAGCCGAAGGGCGGGGCCGGGGCCGCTCTCACCGGAACCGTAGCTTCTGCGTATCGATGTGGCGGGGAACCGAGCTCTCGGGGCCCGTGACGAACGGCTCTCGGGGCTACAACGCAGCGTGTTCCGGGGGAGCGGCCCTGGCCCTGCCCTCCCCTCAATGTCCTTCTCTTCCCTCCACAACCGCCCAAGCCGCCTCGGCGAGCGGGCGGGCCCGCTTCCCACGCTCGCGCGCATTGGGATCATTGGCGGTGCCGGCCAGCACCCGGCCCATGATGCCCTGCGCGATGGCGGCCAGCCTGAACATGGCGAAGGCCAGGCAGAAGTCCCAATCGGGGAGGGACTGCCGTCCGGTGCGCCGGCAGTACGCGGCAACGTATTCCGCCTCGGATGGGATGCCGAGGGACTTGAGATCCGAGCCGACGACGCCGCCCAGGATGTCCGGCTGCAGCCGGTACGGCATACAGTTGTAGGCGAGGTCGGCGAGCGGATGGCCGAGGGTTGAAAGCTCCCAGTCGAGCACGGCGGCGACGCGCGGCTCCGTGGGATGCAGGATCAGGTTGCCCGGCCTGAAGTCGCCGTGAACGATCGTCGTCGCGTCATCGGTCGGGACATGCTCGGGCAGCCACGCGATCAGCCGCTCCACGGCCTCGATGCTTTCGGTCTCTGACGCGCGGTACTGGCTCGTCCAGCGGTGAAGCTGGCGCGCGAAGTAATTCCCCGGCTTGCCGAAGTCCTCGAGCCCCAGCCCCCGCCAGTCCACCAAGTGCAGCCGCGCCAGCGTCTCGTTCATCGAGTCGTAGATCGCCGCGCGCTCGGCGGGCTCGAGGCCGGGCAGGAGCGGATCGGCGATGACCCGGCCGTGAACGCAGTCCATCACGTAGAAGGCCGTCCCGATGACGTCGGGGTCCTCGCAGAGCGCATAGGTGCGCGCCACCGGCACGCCCGTCCCCGCCAGCGCCGTGATGATGCGGTACTCGCGATCCACCGCGTGGGCCGAGGGCAGCAGCTTGCCGGGAGGTTTGCGCCGGAGGACGTACCGCCGGTCGCCCGCGACGAGCTGATAGGTCGGATTGGACTGGCCGCCCTGGTACTGGCTCACCGTGATGGGACCGCGAAAGCCGGCGATGCGCGCGCCGAGGAAACGCTCGAGCGCCGCCACGTCGAGCCGGTGTGTTTCGCGCACCGGCACCGTCTCGGATGTCCACTGGATGGCCGAGGGCGGGCCCGTCATGCGCCACAGGATACCTCAGAGCGGCCGACTCCGGACGGCCCGACCCTGACGTATACTGCGGCCCGATGGACAGGCTCTCGAAGCCCCAGACCGCGGTGATGGTGGCGGTCGCCCTCGGCTTCGTTCTGATCCTCGCGGGACTCGCCGCGCTGCTCCTCTACGACGTGCCGCTTCGCTTCGCGCTGATCTGCGATCGCGGCACCGGCGACTGCGTTTTCATCCAGACCCTGATCACGGGCGCGTACTCGGGCTCCCTGCCCGTCGGCGCGCTCGAGCGGGCCGAGGCACGCGTCGTGACGTCGGGCGGGCGCCGGGGCACGCCGCGGGTTCTGCTCTACGTCATCGCCGGCCCGAAGTGGTACTACGTGGCCGACTACAGCTACTGGGACCGCGCGGCGGCCGCCGCCGACGCCGCGCGCATCAATGACTTCCTCGAAGATCCGAGCCGCCCGCGCTTCGAGTTCGAGAAGCGCGAGATCCTGCTCTACTGGGTGGCGTGGCTGGCGTTCGCGGGCGCCGTCATTGTCGTCGCGTTGCTGTTCCGAATCATCCTGCGCCGGCCGCCCGCCGGCGGCGCCACCTCAGGCTGAGACCTGCCACGATCAGCAGCCCGAGTCCCCCGCCGGCCGCGCAGGTCGCGGGCACGCCCAGCACCTCGGCGAGGGCGCCGACCAGCAGGGCCCCGATCGGCGTCATGCCCGCGAACCCCAGCGTGTAGAGGCTCATCATCCGTCCGCGCAGCTCATCGGGAGACGTCATCTGGAGCGTGCTGTTGCAGCCGATCATGAACAGTATCTGCGAGCAGCCGATGATCGCCAGGATCAGGGCCGCCAGCCAGAAGGAGCGGGCGAGGGCCAGGACCAGCGTTCCCGCCGACACCGTCGCCGCCGCCCAGATCAGCAGAGAGACCGGAGGGCGACCCATGCCCAGCAGCGCCGACGTCAGGGCTCCGATCACGGCGCCGGCGCCCAGCGCCGCCATGAGCAGCCCGAAGCCGTGAGCGCTTTCGTGCAGCACCTCGCGCGCGATGAGCGGTACCAGCACGTTGAAGTTGACGACGAAGAGACTCACCGTCAGGAGCAGGCTCAGGACGAGCGCGATGCGCGGCGTGCCGATGGCGTAGCGAATGCCCTCGACGATGTCCTGCAGCATGCTGCTGCGGCTGGCGCGCGGACGCGGCCACCCCTGAGTGCGGACGGCGAGGAGCGCGACGATCACGGCCAGGAAGCTCACCCCGTTGAAGAAGAATGCGGCGGCCGGTCCGTAGCGCGCGACCAGCAGGCCGGCGGCCGCGGGCCCGACAACCCGCGCGCCATTGAAGACCGCCGAATTGAGCGCGATGGCGCTCGTCAGGTCCTCCTTGCCGACCAGGTCCGCGATATAAGACTGCCGCGCCGGCATGTCGAGCGTATTGGCGAAGCCATACAGCGACGCCAACACCGCGACATGCCAGTACTGAACCCGCCCCGACCAGACCAGGGCCGAGAGCGCGAAGGCCTGCAGCATGAGGGCGGTTTGTGTGCCGACGAGGAGCCGGCGCTTCGGGATGCGGTCACTGATCGCCCCCGCCATGAACGCGAAGAGCAGGATGGGCCCGAACTGCAGAGTTCCGAGCAACCCCAGGCGCAGCGGCGAGTTGGTCAACTCGAGCACGAGCCAGGCCTGGCCGACGCTCTGCATCCAGGTGCCGATCAGCGAAACGAGCTGTCCCGACCAGAAGAGCCGGAAGTCCCGGTGAGCGAGCGCACGCAGAGCCGTGGGGACGGGCATAGTCCGCTATACTGTGCCATGGTGCGGATCGCTTCGGCCGCGGCATCCTGGGCGCGACTCAGGCCTCTCGCGACAGCGGGGGCCGCGCTCCTCCTCGCGCTCGCGCTGGCTTCGACCGGCGCCGCCCCCGAGCACTCGCCGACGCCACAGCCGGCAGCCGATACGCTCGGTGGCCAGCTCCTTGTCGCCACCGCGCAGCTTCAGGATCCCCGCTTCGTCCACACCGTCGTCTACCTCGTCCGCCACGATGCCAGCGGCGCGATGGGACTCATCGTCAACCGGCGCGTCGGCGAGATGCCCCTCGCCGCGCTGATGCAGCAGCTCGGGCTGGATGCGTCGGGAGCCAATGGCACGATGCGCATCCACTACGGCGGGCCAGTCGAGACGGGACGTGGGTTCGTCCTGCACACGCCCGAGTACGTCAGCCAGGGAACTCTGGCGAGTCCGGGCGGCCTGGCCATGACCTTCGAGCCCGGCATCCTCCGCGCCATCGCCGATGGCCATGGCCCGCGGCGGATTCTGTTCGCCCTCGGCTACGCGGGCTGGGCCCCGGGGCAGCTCGAGAACGAAATCGGGCGCGGCGACTGGATCACGGTGCCGAGCGACGAGGCCCTGGTCTTCGACGAGGACTACGACAAGAAATGGGAGCGCGCCACGGCGCGCCAGCGCATCAATCTCTAGACTCTAGCGGGCGGGGTCGGGGCCGCTCTCACCGGAACCGTATCTTCTGCGTATTGGTGTGGCCTGGACCGTGTTCTCGTGGCCCGTGAGGAGTGGCCGATCGGATTGCAACGCAGCGTGTTCCGGTGAGAGCGACCCCGGCACCACCCGCACCCTAGGGCACTCGAACGCTGCCTCCGGGACCCGAGCTCGTCACGCTGAAGCTCCCATTGGCTTCCTTGGCAAAGGCATAGGGCGCCCAGCCCGCGGGCGGCGCCGGAATCCTCGGGAGGAAGGGGCCGCAGGGGCTCCCGCCAACCGTCTTGGGCGTGACGAGATCGTCGATCGAATCGGGAAGCTCGCCGCAGGTGGCGGAATAGGTGCTGACGGCGCCGGCTATGGCCGCGGCGTCGGCCTGCGCCTTGGCCATGCGCGCTGCGGGCAGATCTTCCTTGATGCCCTTCTTCTCCCGCTCGCAGCCCACCAGCGCCACGAGCAGCGCGGCCACGATTATCATCGCGCATCGAGTGTCGCGCATTCCGCCCTCCGCTGAGTTGTGCGCCGCATCGGCGGCGCGCGCCGGCACCGTACTT
>Ga0070707_100000785_pt1 | contig 31403 bp, 29 predicted proteins | sample KBSK5502metaG_FD_65468 | JGI IMG/M metagenome (GOLD analysis project Ga0070707, IMG submission 65468) | Corn, switchgrass and miscanthus rhizosphere microbial communities from Kellogg Biological Station, Michigan, USA - KBS K5-50-2 metaG | ecosystem: Host-associated > Plants > Roots >... | reverse complement strand
TCGCCATCACGAGCTGGCCGACCTCGATCGTGACGAGGCGGCGCTCCGCGACCGCCTTCAAGCGTCGATCAGCGGCGCCGATCGGGGAACCTCGCGGGCACGGCGGACCCTCGACCGGGCGCTCTACGAGCTGAACACCAAGGGGGCGAAGAACCCGGGCCGGGTGAAGGTCGCCGAGGACGCGGTCGAACAGGAGCGGCTGGCCGTCGAGGGGGGCGAGCTCGCCCTCGCCCAGCTCGAGCGCGACCGCGAGACCGTCGCGGGCACGCGCGAACGACGGGCAGAGACGGAGGCTGGCCTCGCCGAGCAGCGATCGCTCCTGGAGAAGGCCCGCCAGGCCGAACGCCTCCAGGCGGAGCGCGTCAACTCGCAGGAGCGCTACGAGCGCTACCGCCAGGCGGTCACGGTGTCCGAGGAGCTGATCGGCCTCCGCGACAGCCACCCCTCCGCCAACCCGCTCCCGGTGCTGGAGCAGATCGTCACCCGCCTGCGGGGACTCGACGCGAAGATCCATGAGCTGGAGCGGCTCCTGTCTGGCGAGGTCGCGGTCTCCTTCGAGGTTCCGCCACCACCGACTTGGCGGCCGCTGTCACGCATCGCGGTCGCGCTCGTCGTGATCGGGTTGCTTGTGGCGGCTGGGTCCGTGGGGGCACGGATCGCAGGCGTCCTCGATCTGGGCCCCACGCCCGCGCTGGGCGGCGGGGTCGCGGCTGGGATCGGCTTCATCCTGGCCTTCGTCGCGTGGTGGCTCCGGCGGAGCGACCGCGTCCACCAGGAGTTGCGTGACGTCGAGATCGATCGGCGCCTTCGTGGGCGGTCCGAGATGGAGGCGGAGCACCGCCAGGCCCAGGCCGACACCAAGCAGCAGCTCGCCGGGCTCGGTCTGGCCGACCTCCCGGCCGCGGAGGCGCTGCTCGCCGCCGAGCAGGAGCACGTCGGTCGCATCGAGCGGCTCGTCGCCCAGCTCGACGGCCTCGTCGGCAAGGAGCCGCCTGAGGCACTCCCCGGCCAGCGCGACGCCGCCGCGCTCGAGATCGAGCAGAAGACGGCGGCCCTCGAGGCGCTCGGGCCCATCGCCAAGGAATCCCGCGCCCGCGAGCGCCTCGAGGTCGAGGTCCGCGACCTCGAGGCCGCGTTGGAGCGGGCGCGGGACGACGAGGCCAACGCACGCGCCCGCGTCGACGCCAACACGGTCGACGCCGAGCAGGTCGCCGGTCACGCCGAGCGGCTCGACGCCTGGCGTGATCAGCTGGCCGAGCTCCAGCGCAAGGCACGTGTGTACGAGCGCACGCTCCGTGAGATCGAGGCCGCCGAGCAGGCGACGATGCGGACGGCGACCCGCTTTCTGGAGAAACGTATGGTCGGCGACCTCGAGCGGATCACCGCCGGTCGATACCGCCGTGCCGCGGTCGACGACAAGACCCTCGACATCCGGCTGTTCGCGCCCGAGAAGGGCGATTGGGTCGACGTCCGGGCGCTAAGCCAGGGGACTCTCGACCTCGTCTACCTCGCCGCTCGGCTCGGGTTGGTCCGACTGGTTACCGGCGATCGCCGGCCGCCGCTCGTGTTCGATGACCCGTTCGTGACCCTCGATGACGTCCGCGCCGGCCGCGCCCTGGAGCTGCTCCGCGAGATCGCGCGTGACTTCCAGGTGATCTACCTGACGACGTCCGACCGCTATCACGCGGCCGCTGATTCGGTCGTCGCCCTCGAAGGGCCGAGCGAAGTCGACGACGGCCAGCGCGAACCAGCCAGTGCTGGAGCTGCCCACGGCTGACCCGGCGGGGACGGGTCTCGGCGTCGTCGTCTTCGGGCTCGCCTCCGCGATCGCGTGGGGCGCCGGCGACTTCGGTGGCGGCTGGACCGGCCGCCGCGCACCCGTGTTCGGGATCGCGATCGTCGTCGACGCGGTTGGCGCGGCGATCATGGTCCTCGTCGCGGCGGCCAGCGGCGAACGGCTCCCCGGCCCGACGACCGCGCTCCTCGCGACGATCGCGGGCGTCTTCGCCGTGGCCGGGATCATCGGCCTCTACCAGGGCCTCGCCGTCGGGCGGATGGGCGTCGTCGCCCCGGTCACCGGCCTCATCGCCGCGACGCTGCCCGTCTCGGTCGGGTTCGTCCGGCTCGGCTTGCCGCCGACGAGCGTTGCCGTCGGGATCGCCGCCGCGTTCGTCGCGGTGATCCTTGTGTCGCGATCGTCCGACCCTGCCGGCCGTCCGTCCGGGATCCAGTACGCCCTGTTCGGCGGCGTGGGGCTGGGAGTCTTCAACGTCGCGGTGGCGGCATTCCCCGAGCACCTCGTCGCGTGGCCGCTCGTGATCGTGAAGGTGGCCTCCCTGGTCGCCGTTGGGCTCGTCGTCGCTCTCGGGCGGCGAGATTGGCGGCTGCCGAATCGGATGCTCGGTGCGGCGGCCGTCGTCGGCGCCCTGGACCTGGCCGGGAATGCATTCTACGTCCTCGCGACCCAGGCGGGCCGGCTCGACGTCGCGGCCACCCTCAGCTCGCTCTATCCCGTGACCACGGTCGTGCTCGCGGTCGTTGTCCTGCGGGAGCACGTCTCACGGAGCCACCTCGTCGGGATCGTCATGGCCGCGGTCGCAATCGCGCTGATCGCCGGAGGGTCGGCCGCCGTCACTCCCTGACGATTCGCTCGCGGACGATCTCCATCGCGGCCACCTCCGAGTTCGTCGACAGGACGTGCGCCGCGGCGAAACCCTCGGCCACGAGGCGGGCGGCGATCTCCGCGGCGTGCACGCCGAGTCCGGCGGCCGCCGCGAGCTGGCGATCGACCACCTCGGGTGGCACGACCCCAGTCGCACGGGCCGCATTCCTGGCGTGGACCGTTTCTGCCGGCGGCACGAGGACGATCGCGATCGACGGCGCCCGGAACAACGCCGCGCGGCGGAGGATCGCGGCTCGGGACCCCGGCGTCAGGTTGGTCGCGTCGACGACGACGAGCCGTCCGAGCGCCAGCCGCCGGAGGAGCTCGCGGTGGAGGATGCCGAAGGCGACCCTCGTCACGCTCTGATCGGTCGGATCGCCGCGAATCGCGCCACGGAGCTCGTCGGATGACAGGATCTCGTCCGGCTCGAACAGCCGCCGGGCGAGGGTCGTCTTGCCGGAGCCGGCCGCGCCGACCAGCACGACGACTCCCGGGACCGGGACCTGGATCGACGGCACGGGTCGAGCCGTCGTCAGGCGCTCTGGCGCCGGACCTCCCAGCCACCCGACTCGGCGCGCCGCACTTCGTAGGCCGGCTGGTCGTACATCGCCGGCCCGCGGCTGACGTGCCCGTTCTCGAGCCGGTAGCGCGAGCCGTGCCACGGGCACTCGATCAGGCCGTCGACGATCGTCCCTTCCCCGAGCGGACCGCCGGCATGGGCGCACTGCGCGTGAACGGCGAGGATCCGGTCGCCCTCGCGGACCACGGCGAGGTCGTTGATCCCGGCCCGGAGCTTGGTCGGGCCGCCCTGCGGGATGTCGGGCAGGCTGCCGAGGTCCAGGGCGATCCACTTCGCGCCGGCGCCCCGCCAGGCGTGACGGTCGACGTGCGTCCCGATGAGGTAGACGAGATCGCCGCCGATCTCCCCGCCGAGCAGAAGCGCGAGATAGCCCACGACGCCGAGGGCGACCGCCGGCAGGCGGTCGGGCGGATTCCCGCTCCGGATCAACAGCGACACGGTGTAGAGGACGAGGGTGATCACCATGATCGTCGCGTGCACCGTGGCCCGGTTCCGGGCGGTCCCGTCGACCTCGGTGTAGTCCGCCAGACCGGTCACGGCGGCGGCGACCATCGCCAGGACGCCGACCAGCATCGAGACGTCGGCGACGACGTGCTGGCCGATGAGGTCGGCCACGATCGACACCGTCAGGGCGCCGATCGGGACGTCGGTCACCGCGGCATGCACGGGGTGACCGAGCCACGTCCCGTTGAGGAAGTTCTGGATCGGTCGGATCGGGTGGAAGAGCGCGCTCAACCAGCGGTGGTTGAAGTCGCCGAACGGCCTCGACCAGCGGGATTGGGCATCGACCGCCCGGTTGACATACCGACCCAGCATGCCTCTCCACCTCCTCATCCCGAGTCTACGCCGGGTCGCTTCGCGCCGGTTCTGGCGGGTCGCTAGGCTTCGCCGGCATGCAGTCGACGGACGCCGATCAGGGCCGGGCGGACTGGCCGCGGGTCGTCGCCGTCTTCTGGGTCACCTCGATGGTGGAGGGCCTCGGCGTCAGCCAGGTCTTCTCGTACCTCGCGCCGTATCTCCGGACCGTCGGCGTCCCGGACGCCGACCGGGCCGCCTTCGTCGGACTGTTCTCGGCCCTGATCTTCGTCGTTGGCATGCCGCTCGTGCCGCTGTGGGGCGTCTGGGCCGACAAGTACTCGCGCAAGGCCGTGATCGCCCGGAGCGCGCTCGTCGAGGCGGTGGTCTTCGCTTGTGTTGCGCTGTCGCGGGAGCCGTGGCAGCTCGCGGCCAGCCTCCTCCTGATCGGGTTCCAGCTCGGCAACACCGGGGTGATGCTCGGCGCGATCCGCGACGTCGTCCCGCGGCAGCGGGTCGGGACGTTGATCGCCCTGTTCGGCGTCTCGGGACCGATTGGATTCGCCGTGGGGCCGGCACTCGGCGCCTTCCTGGTCGACGGCCTGGGTTGGAGCCTGTCGGGCATGTTCTGGGTCTCGGCCGGGCTGTCGATCGCGACGGCGGCGCTCGTCTTGTTTGGCGCCGACGAGGTCCGTCCGGCCGTCGTCCCGAGCGGACGCGTCCTGTCGCTGGCCTACGGCGCGCTCCGCGGCGTGCTCGGCGACCCGACGGTCCGGCGGATCTTCGCGATCTACGGCGTGGCGTTCCTCGCCAGTCAGATGAGCCGGCCGTACCAGGCCCTGATCGTCGAGCACATCGTCGGTCCGGGACCGGGGCTGACGGCATCGATCGGCCTCGTCGCCGGGCCGGCCGCGCTCGCCGGCGCGGCCGTGTCACCGCTCGGCGGGATCGTCGGTGACCGGATCGGGTTCCGGCCGGTCCTCCTCACCGGGCTGGTCGTCGGTGGCCTGGCCCTGCTGGCGGTGCCACTCGTGCCGACGATCCCAGCCCTCGCCCTGGCCGTCATCGCGTTCACCGCGGCGAACGGGCTGGTCGGGGCGATGGTGTTCAGCCTTCTCGCGACCGAGGTGCCGGTCGAGCGTCGGTCTCAGACGCTCAACCTCGTCTACCTCCCGCTCTACGCGGCTGGCGTCGTCGGTCCCGCTGTCGGCGGGGCGCTCGCCGGGCCGATCGGGGTCGCCGCGCCGTTCTGGGCGGGCGGCACCGTGTTCCTGGCTGGCGCAGTCGTCGTCGCGCTGCGGGTCCGCGGCCGGACCGCTGCCGCCACGGCCGGAGCGTAGCGTTCGAGGCCGCGCCCCGGCAGCAGCGGGATCACCGCGAGCAGCATCGACAGGCCGCCATACCAGACGGCCGGCAGCGCGACCATCGAGGCGACCGGCACCGTCCAGGCGCGATCCGTCCTGGCGCCCCACACGACGATCGCAACCGCGATCGGCAGGCGGACGAGGAGCGGGATCGGCAGCGACGCCCACGTCCCGTTCTTGCCTGCGGCGACGTTCCGGCCGACAACGTCGACCCAGGACCGCCACTGGTCGGGCAGCACGATGAACGAGACCACGGCGATGGCGGCGGTGGCGCCCAGCGCGATGGCCAGCGACCGCCACTCCCGACGGACGGCGAACCACAAGAGCCCGACGCCGGGGGTGATCTTGGTCAGCAACACGATCGACCACGTTGCCGGCCAGCGGAAGCCGAGGACGATGGCGGCCGCGAGCAGCAGCGAGATGTTCCCGCCGGCGGCCTCCATCGCGGTGAACGGGAAAAGGAACCCGGCGGCGAGGAGCCGTGGCCCGGTGAGGAACCGGACGGCGGCGAGGAGGATTGCCGTCCAGGCCGCCATGAAGGCCTGCCACGGAAGAGCCGTCAACGGCGATACGAGCTGCAGGAACGCCGGCGAGTAGACGTACGCGATCGGGTCGTTCCAGTCGGAGTGGAGATAGGGGTCGGCCAGTGTGGCCTGGTAGTAGCAACGGGCGTCCTGGCCGGTCCCCCACAGACGCCCCCACGGTTCGCTGAAGGCGACGATCAGGAGCCAGCCGCTCACCGCGATCGCCGCTCCGATCCACGGCGGCGTTTCCAGACGGGTGAGCGACGGCAACCGACGCGCGGCAACCCGGCGGACGGCAGCGAACAGCCGGTCGCCGGCGTCGTCGAAGGCGAGAAGGGCGCTCGTCACGCCCTGATGATCGCCGCTCCTCAGCGCGGGCGCCGCCGCAGCACCGCGACGGTGGCCAGAGCGCCGAACCCGACCGCGAGCACCAGGAGTGCCGCGGCCTCGCGCCGCTCGACCTCGTGGTAACGCGAGCCGGGAATGTACAGGACGACGTTCGAGATCCCGCTGCTCTCGTCCCACCCATAGTCGAGCTCCGGGTGGAGCGCGATCATCTCCTGATAGGTCAGGATCTGGCCGTCCGGCATCCGCATCCGGCCGTCGAGATAGAGGTTGTTGTCCCAGGAGAATGAGTCACCAGCGGAGATCTGGGCCTCATTCGTCAGGAGCTCTCGCTCGACTTTGTCGACGGCGATCCCGATCGCGCCGACCAGGATCAAGCTCAGGACGAGCGTCGGGATGGCGCGGCCCAGGATCGCCCCGAATGCCAGGGCGATCGAGGCAACCAGGACAGCCTCGACGCCAATCAGCAGGCCGCGGGCGCGGAAGCCGGCGAACGATTGGTCGAGATCGATCGAGGGCGACAGGAGGTGCATCAACGCCTCCGACGTCAGCCCGATCGCGAGGGCGGCCAAGGCCACCATCAGGAGGATCGGCAGCGCCCGCTGCCCCAGCCAGCGCAGCCGCGACGGGCCGAGCGACCACGCCAGGCGGGCCGTACCGGCCTCCAGCTCCTTGGCGACGATCGGTCCGCCGGCGAGAAGGCCCGCGACCACCGGGAAGATCGGGACGATCCCGACCGATAGCCGGGCGATCCGGCTGAGCCACGGATAAAGACCGGTCATGCACAGGCTGCCGAGCGCCGATGGGTCGTCGACCTGGCATCGGGCGAATCCGCTCGAGGTGAATGCCCAGATCACTACCGCCGAAACGGCGACGGACAGGACCGCCGCGCCGACGATGATCGTGGTCTCGAACCGCTGGATCCGGAAGGACAGGAGTGCGCCGCGGAGACTCATGCCGCCTGCCCTGCCATGACCGCCGCTGCCGTCGCCCGAACGCGGCCGGCCGCGAGATGGCCGATGACGATCTCCTCGAGCGTCGCCGGTCGACCGATCGCCGGCGCCCCGAGCGGCGCGACGACCGCCGAGCGGACGAGCGACAGCGGCTCACCGGCCGGGGCCGGGAAGCTGCCGATCAGCGCCTCGGCGCCCGCCAGACGGACGGCCTCGGCGGGCGGACCCTCGACGATCCGGTGGTGCGCGAGCGCTTCGGCGATCGGCAGGTCCAGCAGCGTGTGGCCCTTGCCCAGCACGATTAGGCGGTCGCACGCTTGCTCGATGTCGGTGATCACGTGCGACGAGAGAAGTGCGGTCGCCCCCGCCGCGCGAACCGCCTCGACCATCAGGTGGAGGAACTCGCGCCGGGCGAGCGGGTCCAGGCTCGCCAGCGGCTCGTCGAGGAGGAGGATCGGGGCCCGCGTCGCGAGGGCGAGGGCCAGCCCGACCTGGGCTCCCTCGCCGCCCGACAGCTCACCGGCCTTGGCGCGGAGCGGGATCGACAGCCGGCCGACGTAGCGCGCCGCCATCGCCTCGTCAAACCCGTCACGGAGCGTCCCCGCCAGGGTGATGTGCTCGGCGACCGACAGGTCGCGGTACAGCGACGGTGTCTGCGGCACATAGCCGACGCGCTCGACGGCGGCCTTGCGGTCGCGCTGCGGGTCGATGCCGCCGGTCGACAGCCGGCCCTCGGTCGCGCGCTCGAAGCCGATCCAGCTCCGGATCAGGGTCGACTTGCCGGAGCCGTTCGGTCCGACCAGTGCCGTGATGCTCCCCTCCGGCACCACCAGCTCGACACCGCGGAGCGCCCACGTCCGTCGCCGATAGCGCTTGCCGAAGCCGTGGGCTTCGAGGACCGCCGTCATCCGTCCCTCCTCGGTGCGCGCCGGTCCGAGCCGGCTGGTGTGGACGGTAGACGATCGGGCGCCGCGTTTCGTCCCGGCACTCCCCGGGGAACCGTTGCGGGACATCCCGTACGGCCGGCCGACCCCCGTCTGCTACCTTCGAGCCGTGGGGAACCTGACGCTTCGGGACCGCGCCGCCATCGGGATCGTGACGCTGTCGATCGTGGGCGGCCTGCTCGCCGTCCTGTTCGGCTCATACGACACCGGGATCAGCTGGGCGGTCGACGACCTCGGCCGGCTCCGCATATCCGACATCGAGCATCCCAGCCAGGCCGACCGGGACGGGATCGTCCCGGGTCTGATCGCCGCCGAGGTCAACGGGGCGACACTCCTCGAGCTGCCCGAATACCAATACGGCAATCCGGACCCGGCGAATCCGGACGCGCCGCTCCCCGTTACGGGGACGTCGCCGTCAGAACCAACGGTCCACAGCGTCGACACCTGGCCCGGCATCACCCGAGCGCCCGTCGACAGCCTCGCGCTGATCTCCCACGACGGCCTCCGGACCGGCGGTCCCGATCGCTGGCCCGTCCAGCGCTACGACTACCCGGGAACAGCGGCGTTCAGCCAGAGCCAGGCGGCCTTCCTTCCCGGCCTGCTGCTGCTCGTCGCCGGCATCTGGTTCCTGCGCTCCTCGCGCGCTGCGGCGTCCCTGCGGGAGCTGGCAATTCCCCTGGCGGTCGCCGTCGCGACGCCCTTCCTCGTCGCCCCGATCGTGGCGGTCGGGTCGCTCGCGACCATCTCGATCGGCGGGATCCTCACGATCGCGGCGATGGTCCCGCTCGCGGACGGGCTCGCCGAACATGTCGAGGACCCGGACCAGCGGCGCGCCGTCCGCTGGCTGATCGGCGGACTCGCGCTCGGCGCCACGGTTGCCGTGATTGGCTCCGCCGTGGGCGATCAACGACTCGAGGTCGAGACCCTCGTCTGGGCCCTGACAGGCGGGATCGCGCTTCTCCCCGGTCTGGTCGCCGCGGGTCCGGTCGACCTCGACCGGCTGCGCGCGGGATCGGTCGGTCCAGGCGGACTCCTCCAGGCCACGGAGCTGGCGGTGGCGGGTGCGACGCCGCTGATGGCGCTGTGGACGCACGCCCCACCATTCGTCTGGCCGCTCGGCTTGTGGCTCGTCGCGATCGGCCTCGCCGGCCGGTTCACGGTCCGCCCCCTGGCCCGCCTGGCGACCCGGGCGACCCTCCAGCGCGATCTCGTCGTCGCGGCCACGGAAGCCGAGCGGGCGAGGCTCGCCGCCGACATCCACGACGACGCGCTCCAGGAGCTGACGCTGCTCGTCCGCCGCCTCGAGGCGTCGGGCGACACGGAAGGTGCCGAGATCGGCCGAACGGTCGCCGACCGTCTGCGCGCGATCTGCGGCGACCTGCGGCTGCCGATCCTGGACGACCTCGGCGTCGGGCCGGCCCTCGACTGGCTGGTCCTCCGGATCGAGCGGCTCGCCGGCGGAGAAGTCCGGCTCGAGCGAGCCGACGACGCCCGCCACAACCCCGACGTCGAGCTGGCGATCTTCCGCGTCGCCCAGGAGGCGCTCGCCAACGCCGTCAAGCACGGCAAGCCGCCGATCATCGTGCGCTACCGCTCGACGGCGAACGGGATCTCCCTCGCGATCGACGACGCCGGGCCCGGCATCGCCGACGACGCACCCGAGTCGGCGGAGAAGTCCGGCCGGTTCGGGCTGCTGAACATGGCCCAGCGCGCCGAGCAGATCGGGGCGATCCTCGACGTCAAGCGCTGGCCCGGCGGCGGCACCCACGTCGCCCTCGAGTGGCGGCCGCGTTGACGGAGCCGATCCGCCTCATCGTCGTCGACGATCACCCCGTGGTTCGAGAGGGAACGGCGGCCCTCCTGGCGGCCCAGCCCGGGATCCAGGTCGTCGGGACGGCCGAATCGATCGACGAGGCGACCGACGTGACGGCGCGCGTCGAGGCCGACGTCCTCCTCCTCGACATCCGCCTCGGCTCGGACTCCGGCCTGCGGCTCCTGACCGACGCGTCGGTCGAGCGCCGGCCGGCGGTCATCGTCCTGACCGCCTATGACTATCCGCAGTACGCGGAGGCGGCGCTCCGCCTGGGCGCCTCCGGGTTCGTGCTCAAGACCGCGCCGCTGACGGAGCTCCTCGACGCGATCCGGCGGGTCGCCGCCGGCGGTCTGGCCTTCTCGGTTCGGCCGCGGTCGGGTCCCGGTCTCGCCAGGCTCAGCGAGCGGGAGCTCGACGTCGTCCGCCTTGTCGTCGATGGCCGCTCGAACGACGAGATCGGGACCCGCCTCGGGATCGGCCCGAAGACGGTCGAATCGCACCTCCGCCGCCTGTTCGAGCGGTTCGACCTGGCCTCCCGGACGGAGCTCGCCACGCGGGCGCTCCGCGAAGGCTGGCTCGAGGTGCCGCCCGGGGCGTAGCCGGTCGGGTCGTCGCAGCGGAGACGACGCACTACCCTGCGGGTGATGGCCCACTCCCACTCCGCCGCCGGACGGCACGCCGGCAGCCTCGCCGCCGCGATCGGGATCGGCTTCGTCGTCCTTGCGGCGGAGCTTGTCGCGGGCTACGTGGCGAACTCGCTGGCGCTCCTGGCCGACGCCGGCCATGTCTTCGCCGACGTCTCGGGGATGGCGCTGTCGCTCCTCGCGATCCGGGTGGCGGCTCGGCCACCGACGGGCGCGCGGTCGTTCGGGCTCTACCGCCTCGAGATGCTCGTCGCCGCGCTCAACGCCGTGCTGCTCCTGCTGATCGCGATCGTGATCGTGGTCGAGGCCGTCCGGCGGTTCGTCGAGCCACCCGACGTCCAGCCGGCGATCGTGGCTGTCGTCGCGGCCGGCGCGCTGATCGCGAACACCTTCGCCCTCCGTCTCCTCGCACCTGGCCAGGGCGAGAGCCTGACGATGCGCGGCGCCTACCTCGAGATCGCCGGCGACCTGCTGGGATCGGTCGCGGTCCTCGTGGCCGGGCTCGTCATCCTCGTCAGCGGCTGGCAGCCGGCCGACGCTGTCGCCTCACTGGTCGTCGCGATCCTGATCGTCCCTCGGACCGTCGTCCTCCTCCGAGACAGCGTCGACGTCCTGCTCGAGGCGACCCCGAAGGGCGTCGAGCTCGGCGACGTCGAGCGGCACATCCGGGAGGCGCCGGGCGTGATCGACGTCCATGACCTCCACGCCTGGACGATCACGAGCGGGATGAACGTCGTGTCTGCTCATGTCGTGCTCGGGGAGGACGCGAAACCGGGCGACATCCTCGACCACCTCGCGACCTGCCTGTCGGCCGACTTCGACATCAACCACTCGACGTTCCAGCTCGAGACCCCGGAGCACGTCCTCTGGGAAGCCCGCGCCGAACAGGCGCAACACTAGGGACCCGGCAGTGAACGAATCGGCGCGCCACGCCGCGACTTCGACCTTGGAGCGGATCCTCGCCGAGCCCACGCCGGCCGACCTCTGGGACCTCCAGAAGACCCTCCTGGTCATCGGTGGCGAGGCAGCCGTTCGGGCGCGAGCGGTTGCCCGCGAGTTCCACGCCTGCCTCCGAGCCCTCGCGAGCAAGTCGTCCTCGCGAAGGGCCAGCCGGCTGGGCGCGGTGCTCGGCAGCGCGGCCGTCGGCAGCGTGAGCCTGCCCGACCTGCTGCGGAGCCAGGACGTCGCCCTGGAGGAGCTGCTCCAGAGCTCGCTTCCGGCCGTCCTCGAGATCGGGAGCGCGATCAGCTCGGCTCAGGCCTGGGAGGTCGAGGCGCAGCTGATCTACGACGAGTTCACCTGGTTCCTGTACCAGGAGCTGTGGGACGTGTCGGCGTCGGCAGTTCCCGAGCTATCCGCCGACGAACGAACGGCCCGGATCGACCAGGTGCTCGATCCGCTGCTGGACTCGGCCGTCCCGGATGCCGACCGAGCGGCACTACTGGTCGACGTCTTCCGGGCGATCCTCGCGGCGCGGGTCTTGCCGCTGCTCGGCTAGGCCGGCAGGTCGCGCTCCGGCGGGCCGACGTAGCGGACGTCGGGGCGGATCAGCCGGTTGTTCGCCGCCTGCTCAAGGATGTGAGCCGTCCAGCCGGCGTGACGGGCGAGCGAGAACGTCGCCGGGAACAGGTCGGGCGTGAGGCCGACACCCTGGAGCACCGGCGCCGCGTAGAACTCGACGTTCGTCTTGAGCGCCCGCTCCGGGTGTCGCTCGGCGAGGAGCCGGAGCGCCATGTCCTCGACCTGGATCGCGAGCTGGAGCCACTCCGGCTTGTGCTCCATGCCCTCGGCGACCTTCCGGAGCGCGGCCGCCCGCGGGTCGTAGGCACGGTAGACGCGGTGACCGAAGCCCATCAGGCGCTCGCCGCGGTCGAGCGCCCCGCGCAGCCAGGCCTCGGCGCCTTCCACGGAGCCCATCTTCGAGAGCTGGTCGACGACCTCCGACGGGGCGCCGCCGTGGAGGGGCCCCTTCATCGTCCCGATCGCGCCGCAGACGGCCGAGGCGATGTCGGAGTTCGTCGCGGTGATGACCCTCGCGGTGAAGGTCGAGGCGTTGAAGCTGTGCTCGGCGCCGACGATGAAGTACGCATCGAGGGCACGGGCATCGCCCGCGTCGGGCGGCTCGCCCTTGAGCTGGTGGAGGAATCCGGCGACGAGGTCCAGCGACGGATCGGGGTCGACCGGGTCCTTGCCCTGCCGGATCCGGGCGAACGCGGCGAGGGCCGACGGCGAGAAGGCCGTGATCGCCCGGGCTTGCTCGACGGTCGGCGGGTAGGCGACGCCTTCGGTCGCGCCCCACGACGAGACGGCCGTGCGAAGGGCGTCCATCGGTTTGGCGGTCCTGGGCAGCGCCCTGAGCGCGGCGAGGACCGGCTCGGGGACTGGGGCGGTCGATAGGCGGGCGCGCGGATCCCAGTCGCCGGTCCAGAGGAGGTTCGCGACCGCGGAGTACGTGCCGTGCTCGACGAGGTCGCCGATCCGGTAGCCGCGGTAGGTCAGCCGACCGTTGGCGCCATCGACCTTGGACAGGGCGGTCTCGCCGGCGATCACGCCCTCGAGGCCGGGCGAGTACGGGCGATCGTCCGGGGCGTCCGCGGCCGGTTGGGCGGCGGCCGGGGAGTTCGTCATGTGCCGATGGTAGTGCGGGCGAATGGTCGACGCCGCGAGCGACTTGGGCGTCCCGTCATAGGTCGCGGCGGGAGAACGACCAGACAGCGAGGCCGAGGACGAGGGCGATCCAGACCGCCGACCAGGCCATGAGCGCTGTTGGTGGCGGCGCGGTCGCGTAGAACGGGTTTGCGTTTGCCGCCGCGCCGACCCGTTGGCCGGCGACCAGTCCGATCAGCGACGGCTCGAGGCCGTAGACGGTGCCCCGCCAGAGCACATCCGTCGGGAGCAGCCAGCGTGTCGCCTCTGCCGCGCCGACGAGGGGCCCGGCCCCCAAGAACGCGCCGATCCCGGCGAAGACGCCGGCCATCCAGGCCAGCCCGAACAGGACGACGCAGATCGCGCCGGACGCGATTGCCGGGAGACGCGTGCTGAGGGCGATGGCCAGCGTCAGGAGGACGATCGCCTGCGCGGCGAGGTAGCCGACCGCGAGGAACGGGTACGGCGGCGCCGAACCGCTCACCGCGTCCACGGCGGCGATCTCGAGCAGCCCCGACGCGGCCGCGTAGGCCACGACCAGGCCGGCCAGGCCGAGCCAGCGCCCGAGGACGAGCTCCGCCCGGCGGATCGGCCGAGCGAGCATCGCCGCGGCGACGCCGGACTCGAGGTCAGCGGCGATCGCGGGCGCGCCGAGGACCGCGGCCGTCATCGCGAGCACGAAGCTGAACATGAACGCGACCAGGATCAGGACCTGCGATACGCCGACCTGGACCTGGAGGTCGTTCGTGCCATTCGCGCGGGCCAGCGAGACGAGCCGCTCGACGCCGAGCGCCGTGAGCGCGACGCTGACCAGGGTCAGGCCGATCAGGACGAGGACGATCCGGCGGCGGATCGCCTCGGCGATCGTCAAGCGGGCGATCGTCAGGATCGTCACGAATGGCTCCGCCGGATCAGCTCGAGATAGCGATCCTCCAGGCTGCGTCGTCCGCCATCGACGGCGTGGACGCGGCCGCCGCGGCGGACGACGAACGCCACGACGTCGGGTTGGCGATCGGGTGGGACGCCGGCGATCGACAGCCAGCCGTCGGCAGCCGTCGTGACCGGTCCGAACTCGGCCAGCTCGGCCTGCGCCTCAGGCGGGAGCTCGGTGACCCGGAGGCGCACGACGTCGCCGCCCAGCAGCTCGTCGAGCGTTCCGCTGGCGAGGACGCGGCCACCGTCCACGATCGCGATCCGGTCGCAGACGCGCTCGACCTCGGTCAGGAGATGCGAGTTCAGGAAGACCGTCGCGCCACGGTCGCGAACGGCGGCGACGATGGCCCGGACGTCGGCCCGGCCAGACGGGTCGAGGGCGGAGGTCGGCTCGTCGAGGACGATCAGCCGTGGAGCGCCGAGCAGGGCGACGGCGAGCCCGAGCCGCTGCTGCATCCCCTTCGAGAAGGTCCCGACCGCGTCATCCGCCCGGTCGGCTAGGCCGACCTCCCCGAGCCCGCGGTCGATCTCGGTCCCCGACGGTGCACTCGAGCTTCCGATGAGGCGGGCGTGCAGCTCCAGGACCTCACGGGCCTTCAGCCACGGCTGGTAGCGGAAGAGCTCGGGCAGATAGCCGATCTCCCGTCTGGTGATCCGGTCGCCGATCGGCGCACCGAGGACGGCGGCCCGGCCGCCGGTCGGACGGGTCAGCCCGAGGAGCATCTTCACGACGGTCGTCTTGCCGGCGCCGTTCGGGCCGAGGAAGCCGAAGACCTCGCCCGCGCCGACTCGCATCGACAGGTCGGCGACGGCCTGGACCCGACCGTACCGCTTTGCCAGTCCGTCGGTCGAGATGATCGCCATGGGGTCGGCCGGCGCGCCGGCCGCGAGGGAGGTCGTCTGCGGCCCGGTCAGCGCCGATCGTTCGAGCTGATCGCCTCGAGGATCACCCGGACGATGATCCCGCCGAGGACGGCGACCACCGTCGCCGCGACCAGTCCCTGGCCTGCCGTGAAGCCGAGCTGCTGCGCGACCCAGCCGCCGACGATCGCGCCGAGGATACCGACGACGATGTTCGGGAGGCAGCCACGCGCGGTGCGGCCGCCGACGACGGCACCGGACAGCGCGCCGCCGAGGAACCCGACGATCAGCCAGCCGAAGAATCCGAGATCGAAGTTCATGTCGCGGAGTCTGCCACGTCAGGGCCGTCCAGGAAGTCATCGATCGCGGCTACGAACGCCTTCGCGTGGGTGTGATGGGCGGCGTGGCGCGCGCCCGCGATCGTGACGACCCGCCCGTTCCGCAGCCGCGCGTCGAGGGCGCGCGTCGCCTCGGCGAACGGCTCCGGGCTGTCTCCGCCGAGGATCTGGAGCACGGGCTGGCGGACATCGCCGAGGGCCGCGAGCGAGGCGGCGTCGCTCGTTTCCGCCTGCAGCTCCCGAATCGTCGTGTGGACGGCCGCCGCGCGGCGGGGCCAGATCGGGTCCGCACGGTAGGCGTTCAGCTCAGCCTCGGGCATCCCGACGATCTCCCGCATGAACGTGGCCAGCGCCTCGTTGCGGTCGCCCGCGGCGACGAGCGTCTCGATCCGACGGAGCGCGCCAGCGTCGGCGTCCTGGTAGCCGCGGCCCCAGGGCACCGGCGGCGCGCCCTCGTACACGACGAGCCGGCGAAGGTTGGCCGTCCGCGGCGCGGCCCCGAGGGCGATCCGCCCACCGTAGGAATGACCGACAACATCGACTGGCGTGCGGTCGATCGCGGCGATGGCGTCGACGACGGCGACGAGGTCGTCGAACTCGCGGTCGATCTCGTACGGCTCGCCGAGATGGCCGTCGCCCGACTCGCCGCGCCCCCGGCGGTCGATCGGGTAGAGCGTGTGGCTTCGTGCGAGGAGCGGTCCGGAAGTCCGCCACGTCGTGTGGTCGGCCGTGGCGCCGTGGACGAGGACCAGCGGCGGGCCGTGGCCCGTCGGGAAGATGGCGATGGGTGCGCCTCCCTGAGCACGGGCGCCGAACTCGCGGTCGGGCTCGGCCGGCCAGGCCGCGGTGTCGCTGAGCGTCAATCCCCGCCCGGCGCGGTGATCACAACCGGCTCGCGGCCGCCCGATCCAGGATCCACGTCGCCCCCGGCCGGCGCGCCAGCTGGGCGGGCAGCCGTCGCGGGTCGACCGGTCCCTGGAGCACGTCCCGCAGCACGTCGGCCTTGCCGTCGCCGTGCGAGACGACCAGGATGTCGCGCGCCGCTGGCACAAGCGCCGGGTTCAGCGTCACCCGGGCGACGTGCGGCTCGACGTGGGTCGGCGCAGGGATCCCGAGCACCCACGCGTCCTCGTCGAAGGCCTCGGAACCCGGGAAGACCGACAGGATGTGGCCGTCGGGCCCGACGCCGAGCAGGATCAGGTCGAACTCCGGCACTCCGTCGTCGTTCTCCTCGGGCCCGTCCGCCCGCAGCTCCTCGACGTAGCGCGCCGCGGCCCAATGCGTGTCGCGACCCTCGCCGATCGCCGAGCCGACCGGGATCGGGTGGACGTTGTCGGCCCGGATCGGGACGCCCGGCGAGCGGCCACGGATGACGTCTTCGCCGGACTCGCCGGTCCCGGACTGCCCGCTGTAGGCGCCGGAGTCCAGCAGGAGGTCGAGCGCGATCTTCGCGTTCGACAGCGGATGGTCGATCGGGACGAAGCGCTCGTCGGTCCACCACAGCTGGACCTTCCGCCAGTCCAGCTCGTCGCGGAGCGGCGCCGTCGCGAGGTGCTGGTAGATCGCGCCGGGGGCCGAGCCACCGGTCGTGACCCAGTGCGCCTCGCCGCGGTCGTCGATCGCGACGTCGAGGACCTCGACGATCCGCTCCGCGGCCGCCAGTGAGCACGCCTCGGCGTCGGCGAGGGTGACGACGGTCGGCTCGGTCATTCGGCCGTTCCGCTCATTCGACCGTCCCGTTCATTCGGCCGTCCCGCCGGCCAGCTCCGCCGCGAGGGCAAGGGTCCCGACCGCGACCGGATCGCGCCCGCCCGCCTCGATCGCCTCGGCCAGCAGGTCCAGCTCCGTTCGGCGCGGTGCGTTGAACCCGCGCTCCAGCGCATGGACGCCGTCCTGCCAGACCCGGACGTGGACCGCCTCCTGCTCGGCGGTGACGTCGGCACGGAGCTCCGAGCCGCGCCAGTCCGCCAGCAGCTCCACCCGGAGCGTCGTCCCGGGCGGCATCTCGGACATCACCGGCCGGACCACGACCGAGACGTCGGTCCGATCGAGGCGGAGGGTCGCGCCGAGGCCGGCCCCCGCGTTGGCGAGTGCAGACGGCTTGCCGGTCGGCCGTCGTGGCCCACCGGCCGTGACGGCGCCGAGCGGCTTGACCACGTGCATGCCGAGCCGCGACCCGATCCACGCGGCGTGGTACAGCGGCTTGACGATGTTCGCCGACTCCGCCCCGAACTCGTCGCGGACGCCGTAGGTGACGGCGATCCGGCGGATATGGCGGAGGTACGGCAGGAAGTCGGGGATGTCGAAGATCGCGGCGATCGCCTCGCGCCAACGGGACTGGCGGACCATGGCGAAGTCGAAGACCGCGATCGGGTAGCGCTGCGCGGCTGCGGCCATCCGGCGCAGCTGGGTGAGGCCGGTGCCGTGCCAGGTCGAGCCGTCCACGACAAGTCGATCAGCGGTCGCCAGGAGGTCATTCGCCTGCGGTGTTCCGAAGGGCGGTTCATCCGGCCACCAGATCGTGACCGGCAGGTCGTGGATCAGCAGGGGAGCGATGACCGCATCGAGGTGGCGGCCGGACTCGCCGCCACACGTGAGGTGGATCGTCTCGGCGCAGGTCTCGGGCGAGTCGGCGCGCGGCATGATGCAGTGCGCGACGATGTGGGCGTCGAGCCACGACGGACCGTCCGGGTCGGCCGGCTGGACGATGGTCGTCCGCGACGGGTGGCGGCCGGTCAGCTTCTGGATGATCGCGGCGCAGCGCTCCCCGACCTCCGGCCGACGGGCGATCACCACGAGGTTCATCACGCTCGTCCGAGCGCCGACGTGGCGCTCGTCGTTCACGCCGTCGTTGTTCAGATCGATCCCGAGGTTGGTCTGAGCCCAGATGCGGCCGAGCTCCTGCTCGACCTCCTCGATGCTGTGGGCGCGCGACCGCCAGCGCAGGACGGGCTCGTTCGGCCGAGCCGGCGCCGCCGGGGCGACGGGACCAGCGCCTAGATCCGTCGCCATCGCCGACCCTCCCGGGCGAGGAGCTCGTCGGCTCGCTCCGGGCCCCAGGTCCCGGCTTCGTAGTTCGGGAAGTCCGGCTCGGGCTCGTCCATCCACTCGTCGATGATCGGCGTGACCCGCGCCCAGGCGCCTTCGACCTCGTCCGCGCGGGTGAAGAGCGAGGCATCGCCGAGCAGGGCGTCGAGGATCAGCGTCTCGTACGCATCCGGTGAATCGACGGTAAACGCCGAGCCGTAGGTGAAGTCCATCGTCACCGACCGGACGTCGATCCCCAGGCCGGGGACCTTCGCCCCGAACCGGAGCATGATCCCCTCGTCCGGCTGGATCCGGATGGCGAGCAGGTTCGGATCAGGCTCGGTCGAGGAGTCGCGGAAGAGCCGGTGCGGCACCTCCTTGAACTGGATCGCGATCTCCGACGCGCGCTTCGGCAGCCGCTTCCCGGTCCGGAGATAGAACGGGACCCCGGACCAGCGCCAGTCGTCGACCTCGAACCGGGCGGCGACGAACGTCTCGGTCTCCGACTCCGGGTCGACGTCGGGCTCCTGGCGGTAGCCCTTGACCGGCTTCGCCGCCACCCAGCCCGGGCCGTACTGACCGCGGACGACGTCCGACCGGATCATCTCCGGCGACAGCTCGCCGATGGCCCGGATGACCTTGACCTTCTCGTCGCGCAGCGCGTCGGCATCGAACGTCGCCGGCGGCTCCATCGCCACCAGGCTCATCAGCTGGAGGAGGTGGTTCTGGAGGAAGTCCCGGCTCGCGCCGGTCTCCTCGTAGAAGTTGCCGCGGTTCTCGACACCGATCGACTCGGCGACCGTGATCTGGATATGGTCGATGTGGCGACGGTTCCAGATCGGCTCGAAGATCCCGTTGCCGAACCGGAAGACCAGGAGGTTCCGCACGGTCTCCTTGCCCAGGTAATGGTCGATCCGATAGACCTGCGACTCCCGGAAGACCTTGCCGACCTCGCGGTTGAGCTTGATCGCCGAGATCAGGTCGTGGCCGAACGGCTTCTCGATGACGATCCGGCGCCAGCCGCCGTCGTGGTGCTCGTGATCGAGGCCGACGCGGCCGAGCTGCCCGACGATCTCGGCGAAGGCCGACGGCTGGGTCGCCAAGTAGTAGAGGTGGTTGCCGCGGCCACCGCCGTGGACGCCCTGCTCCTTGTCGATGGCGTCGAGCGTCGTGACGAGGTTGTCGAACGCCGACGGGTCATCGAAGTCACATCGCTGGTAGCGGATTCGCGACGAGAACGACCGCCAGGCGGCCTCGTCGAGCGGCAGGACGCGCGAGTATTTCTCGGCGGATTCGCGGAAGTCCTTCCGGAGCGACTCGTCGTCGTACGGCCGGCGACCGATCGCCAGGACGACGAACTCGTGCGGCAGGAGGTTCGTCCGCCACAGCTGATAGAGCGCTGGGATGACCTTGCGATGGGCGAGGTCCCCGGTCGACCCGAACAGGACGAGCGTGTTGGGGTCGGGGATGCGCTCGAGGCGAAGGCCTTCGCGGAGCGGGTTGTCGTCGGCCTTCGGACTCGCCTTGCGCTTGCCCAGCCGGGCGATCCGGATGTCCTTCATCGTCCGCGGTGCGTCCTTGGGCCGCGGCGCGGGGTGCGGCGTCTTATCCGGCGCGATCTCCGGCGCGATGGACGGCGAGTCGGGATGGCCCGACGTGCGTCGCCGCTTCGGAACCGCGGTCTCGGTCACGAGTGCCTCGATCTCGGGCCCGTCCGCGCGCGGGTAGCGACCAGCCTCATTCGGTCTTCACCGCGTGACCGCCGAACTCGTTGCGGAGCGCCGCCAGCACCTTCGCCCCATACGAGTCGGCCTGCCGCGAACGGAACCGGGTCAGCAGCGACAGGGTGATCACCGGCGCCGGGACGTCGTGGTCGATCGCCTCCTGGACCGTCCAGCGCCCCTCGCCGGAATCCTCGACGTAGCCCTGGAGATGGGCGAGGTCCTGGCCGTTCGCCCGGAACGCCCGGCCCGCCAGCTCCAGCAGCCATGACCGGACGACCGAGCCTTGCATCCATAGCTCGGAGATCGCCGCGAGGTCCAGCTGGTACGACGAGGCGTGCATGATCTCGAAGCCCTCGGCGTAGGCCTGCATCAGGCCGTACTCGATGCCGTTGTGGACCATCTTCACGTAGTGGCCGGCGCCCGGGCCACCGACGTGGAGGTAGCCCCCCTTCGGGGCGAGCGAGGTGAAGATCGGCTCGAGCGGCTTCACCGCCGGCTCGTCGCCGCCGACCATCAGGCAGTAGCCGACCTGGAGGCCCCAGATCCCGCCGGACGTGCCGGCGTCGACGTAGTTGACGTTCTTGCCGGCCAGCTCACCGTGACGGCGCTGGTCGTCGTGGAAGTTCGTGTTCCCGCCGTCGATGATCGTGTCGCCCGGCTCGAGGTGCTCCATCAGCTCGGCGATCTGGGCCTCGGTGGCGTCGCCGGCGGGGACCATGATCCAGACGGCCCGCGGCTTGTCGAGCTTCGAGACCAGCTCCTCGATCGAGAACGACGCGATCGCGCCCTCGCCCTCGATCTCCTTGGTCTTCTCCGGCGTCCGGTTGTAAGCGACGACCTCGTGGCCGTCGCGGATCAACCGGCGCACCATGTTGGCGCCCATCCGCCCGAGACCGACGAACCCGATCCGCATTGCCGTGCGCCTCCCTGTCGATGCTCGGGCCGGCCGGGCCGGCGCCATTGGTGGGCGTCAGCTCCTGGCGAGCGCCTCGCGAAGGGTGCCCTCGAGCGCGTTGAGCCCCCGCTCCGGGTCGGCGATGTGGACCCGGAGGATCGGCAGGTCGTGGGCCTCGATCGCGGCGAAGTCGCCCTCGGCCTGCGCGTCGATCAACCGGCCGAACGTGTACGGCCAGCCCGGGATCGGCCGGTCGACGGGATGGTCCGAGGTCAGCTGAAGGAACCAGCCGCTTGGCGTGCCGCCCTTGTGGAGCTGGCCGGTCGAGTGGAGGAAGCGCGGTCCGTAGCCCGCGGTCGTGGCGCAGCGCGTTGAGTCGCGGAGCAACGCCCGGATCCGGTCCAGGGCCTTCGTCGCCGCCTCCGACGGGGCGATGAACGCCTGGAGGGCGAGGTACGCGTTGGGCTTGCGCCTGGCGAGGTGGCGGGCGAGCTCCCCGACGATCGTCCCGTCGCCGCCTGTCAGTCGGAGCGGCGCGTCGCCGTGGAAGGTGAGCCCGGCCGCGTCGTCGACGGCGATGGGCTGTGGATGGTCGGTCTGGCGGCGCCCGGCCCCCGCTCCCGCGAGCACCTTGCGGGTCAGCTCCTTGGCCTCCTCGACGTTCGGCTGGTCGAACGCGTCGATGCCGAGGACCGCGCCGGCGATCGCGGTGGCGACCTCCCAGCGGATGCACTCGGCACCAAGGTCGATCGGGTCGGCGAGCTCGATCCGGACGACCGGATGGCCGGCCGCCGCGGCGGCGACGGCGAACGCGTCGCCGGTCGTCCAGCCGTCGCTGTTGGCCAGGGTCAGGCGGACGAACACGCGGTCGTCGCCGTAGGCGCCGACGTCGCCGACGGGCTCGCGGTCGATCGGGACGATGCCGGTGCCGTGCTTGCCGGTGCTTTCCGCGATCAGCTGCTCCACCCAGGAGCCGAAGCTGGCGATCGCGGGATCGGCGACGAACGTCAGCTTGTCGCGGCCGTTCTTCGCGAGGGTGCCGATCGCGAGACCGAGCGAGACACCGGGATTCGTCTCGGGGCTGGGATCGCGGCAGGCGTCGAGCATCGCCCGGGCCGACTCGAGGAGCGGGTCCAGGTCGATCCCGATCAGGCTCGCCGGAACGAGCCCGACGTAGGTCAGCGCGGAATAGCGACCGCCGATGTCGGGCGGGTTGAGGAACACCTCGCGGAGGTCGTCGTGGTGGGGGATCGCCTCAACGCTCTTGCCCGGATCGGTCACCGCGACCATGAGCTCGCCCGCGTGTTCGCGGCTGGGCGCGTGGTGCGCCCGCAGTGCCTTCTCGGCACGGTCCCAGGCGTCGGCCTGGAAAGCGAGCGGTTCGGTCGTCGTACCGGACTTGCTGGCGACGATCCAGAGCGTCGCGAGCGGGTCGAGATCGTCGACCGTGTCGGCCACCGCGGCCGGGTCGGTCGAGTCGAGAACACGGAGGTCGAGCCAGCCTTCCGATTTCCCGAAGACCTCGCGGAAGACCTCCGGGGCGAGGCTGCTGCCACCCATCCCGCCAACCACCGCGGTCGTGAACCCGGCGTCGCGGACCGCCTCCCCGAACGCCTCGAGGGCCGGGATGTGGGTCGTGAAGTGCGCCGGGCTGTCGAGCCAGCCGAGCCGCTCCGCGATCGCGGCCCGGACGCGCTCGTTCGTGGACCATAGCGTCGTGTCGCGGTCGAAGAGCCGCTGGGCCCAACGTTCAGCGCGCGCCCGGGTGACCGCCTCGTCGAACGCCGCCTGGCCGGACCCGAGCGTCAGTCGAGTCGGCGCAATCGACGTGGAAGCAGGGGAGTCGGCCATGGGTGGCGCCATGGTAGTCCGACGACGCGGCGGTGGCATTGCGCCCGGATGACGGGCGGTTGCGTCCTGGTTTCGCGCGATCAGGCCGTTGTGATAATCAGAGAGGCGGCTGCTGCCAGCCGCCGGAGGTGACCTCGACCACCTGAGCCAGCGCCAGCGCGACATCTTCTCGCCACGGTCTCGCGACGAGCTGGACCCCGATCGGCAGCCCATCGGCTGACGTCCCGCCACGGACGACCACCGACGGCCAGCCCGTCAGGTTGTGGACGTCGCTGTAGGTGTCGCCGAACCACGGTGCCGTGCTCTCGCCGTGGCGGATCGCCGGTTGCGGCATCGCCGGACAGACGATCGCGTCGGCGGCCTGGAACCAGCGGAGGAGCCGCGAGCGGACCCGGTCGGCGCGTTCGACCAGCGCCGACAGCTCGTCGCCCGGGACGGATGGCTTCGGGCCGATCCAGCCGCGACGGTCGTACGACCCCATCCCGGGCGTGCCGGCCTCGGTGATCAGCCGACGGAGCCAGCCGTAGCCGTCGTCGCGGATCAGTCGGTCCCAGACCTCCCAGGCCTCGTCGAGGCCGGGCGGCACCTCCCGGACGATCGTCGCCCCACCGGACGCGAGAGCCGCGATGGCGGTCTCGACGGTCGCGATCGTGTCGTCGGTCGGGCGGCGGATGCCGTTATCGGTGAAGGCGACGATCCGCAGACCCTCGACGAGGACCGAGTCGGGATCGCCGAGCGGAGCTGGGGCGACGTGCGGGTCCTCGCCGTCCGGCCCGGCGATGATCGGCAGGAGCAGCCCCAGGTCGTCGACGCGGCGCGCCAGCGGACCGAGCTGCTGCAGCCCGCCGACGATCCCTGCGAAGGACGGCCAGTGGCCCGTCCGCGGAACCCGGCCCTGCGTCGGCTTGAGGCCGGCGATCCCGCAGACATGGGCGGGCTGGCGGATGCTGTCGCCGGTGTCGCTGCCGATGTCGAACGGAGAGCCGCCGGCAGCGACGATCGCCGCGGCGCCACCGGACGACCCGCCCGGCGTGCGGGCGAGATCGTAGGGATTGGACGTCCGTCCGAAGAGGTCGTTGTCGGTCTCGTCCGACCAGGTGAACTCGGGCGTGTTCGTCTTGCCCAGGAGGATCCCTCCGGCGGCCTTGAGCCGAGCGACGACCGTCGCGTCACGGTCGGGGACGCGGTCCCGCCAGCCCGCCGTACCCGCGGTCGTGACGAGGCCGGCCGTGTCGAGCGAGTCCTTGATCGTGAACGGGACGCCGTGGATGGGACCCGAGACCTCGCCGCGGGCGAGTGCGGTGTCCGCCTCGAGCGCCCGATCGATCGCGTCATCGGCCAGCCGGACGACGGCGTTGATCCGGGGGTTGACCGCCGCAATTCGGTTGAGGCAGGCCTCGACGACCTCGACCGACGACGTCTCGCCCGACCGGATCAGCTCGGCGAGCCGACCGGCCGGTACCGCCCACAAGTCGTCCGCCGGGGCTATCCCTTGGCCTCGATCGCGAGGACCTTGTCGAGGCGGCGCTGGTGGCGGACCTCGCCGCTGAACGTCGCGCCGAGGAACGCGACGACGCACTCCCAGGCCGGCTCCGGCCCGATCACCCGCGACCCGAGGGTCAGGATGTTCATGTCGTCGTGCTCGACGCCCTGGTGGGCCGAATAGGTGTCGTGACAGACGGCGCTGCGGATGCCACGGATCTTGTTGGCGGCGACGCTCGCCCCGACGCCGGAGCCGCAGATCAGCACGCCGCGGTCGGCCTGACCGTCGCGCACGGCATAGCCCAGCCTGGCGGCGAAGTCGGGGTAGTCGTCGAGGGGGTCGGAGCCGTCACCGCCGAGGTCGATCGTCTCGTGGCCGAGGCCCGACGCATCGACGCGCCGCCGCATCTCGTCCTTGAGGGCCGCGCCGGCATGGTCGGCGGCGAAGGCGACGCGCACGGCGATCGGCGGCTCAGCTGTGGCCGGGATCGGTCGAGTTCGTCCGGCTGACGCCGGAGTCGCCGTGGCCGAGCGTCGGGTGACCGCCGCGCTGCGCCGGGAGATGGCCGGGCTCCAGGGTCGGCTGGGGGCCATGGACCGACCCGTCGAGGACACCGTGCGCGACCTCCACGACGCGATCGACCGTGAACCCGAACCGCTCGAAGATCGTGCCGGCCGGAGCTGACGCGCCGTAGTGGTCGAGCCCGACGATCGCGCCCTCCGGTCCGACCCAGCGGTCCCAGCCAAGGGAGACGCCCGCTTCGACCGAGACGCGGGCCGTGACCGACGGCGGCAGGACGGAGTCGCGATACGCCTGGTCCTGGGCCTCGAACCGCTCCCAGCAGGGGAGCGACACGACCCGGGCCGCGACACCGTCCTTCTCGAGCTCCTCGGCGGCCCCGAAGGCGAGCTGGAGCTCCGAGCCGGTCCCGAGCAGGATCACCTGCGGCGCCTTGCCGCCACCCGACTCGCGGAGGATGTAGCCGCCGCGCCGGAGGCCCTCGCGCGCCTTCTCGGCCGTGCCTGCGAGCGTCGGCAGCTTCTGCCGGGTGAGCGACAACGCGATCGGCCCCGACGGATCCTCGCGTCGTCGTTCGATCGCCAGCGCCCAGGCCGCGACCGCCTCGTTGGCGTCACCCGGCCGGACGAACCAGAGGTTCGGCATCGCCCGGAGCGCGGCGTAGTGCTCGATCGGCTGGTGGGTCGGCCCGTCCTCGCCCAGCCCGACCGAGTCGTGCGTCCAGACGTAGATCACGTGGAGGCCGCTGAGTGAGGCCAGCCGGACCGACCCGCGCATGTAGTCGCTGAACGTCAGGAACGTCCCGACATACGGGATGAAGCCATCGTGGTAGGCGATCCCGTTGGCGATCCCGCCCATCGCGTGCTCGCGGACTCCGAACCGGAGGTTGCGACCCTGCGCGTCGTCCGCCTCGAAGCTCCCGGCATCCTTGACGTCCGTCAGGTTCGATTCCGACAGATCGGCCGCCCCGCCGAACAGCGCCGGCAGGGGCTCGGCGAACGCCTGGATCGCCTCCTGGCTTGCGTTCCGGGTGGCGATCTGCTCGCCGACGGCGTACGTCTTGAGGCCGCGGTCCCAGCCATCGGGCAGCTTCCGATCGACGACCCGGCGCCGGAATTGGCCGGCGAGGCTGGGGAACGCCGTCGCGTACTCGTCGAATGCCCGCTCCCAGGCAGCGACGAGGTCCTCGCCGGCGGGGATCGCCCGCCGGAAGAGGTCGCGCGCATCGTCGGGAACATAGAACGTCTTGTCCGGATCCCACCCGTAGGCCTCCTTCACGAGGCGGACCTCGTCCACGCCGAGTGGCTGGCCATGGGCCTTCTGGGAGTCCTGGCGGTTCGGGCTGCCGAAGCCGATGTGGGTCCGGACGGCGATCAGGCTGGGCCGATCGTCTGCGCGGGCCTCCTCGATCGCCGCCGAGATCGCCTCGATGTCGTTGCCGTCCTCGACCCGGGTCGCGTGCCAGCCGTATGCGTCGAACCGCCCGACGACGTCCTCCGACCAGGCCATCGATGTCGGGCCGTCGAGCTGGACGTGGTTGTCGTCGTACAGGGCGATGAGCTTGCGGAGGCGGAGGTGACCGGCAAGGCTGGCGGCCTCCGAGGCGATCCCCTCCTGGAGGTCCCCGTCCGAGCACAGGGTGTACGTCCAGTGGTCGACGACGTCGTGCTGGTCGCGGTTGAACTCAGCCGCGAGGCGGGCCTCGGCGATCGCCATCCCGACGGCATTGGCGAAGCCCTGGCCGAGCGGCCCGGTCGTCGCCTCGACGCCCGGCGTCAGGCCATATTCGGGATGCCCGGGCGTCTTCGAACCCCACTGCCGGAAGGACTCGAGGTCCTCGATCGACACGTCGTAGCCGGTCAGGTGGAGGAGGGAGTACAGGAGCATCGACGCGTGGCCGGCCGACAGGACGAACCGGTCGCGGTCGGGCCAGTCCGGTCGGCTCGGGGCGTGGCGGAGGAAGCGCGTCCAGAGCGTGTAGGCCATCGGCGCCGCGCCCATCGGCGCGCCGGGATGACCGGAGTTCGCCTTCTGGACGCCGTCGATCGACAGGGTCCGGATCGTGTCGATCGCCAGCCGATCGAGGGTCTGTGTCGCAATCGTCATCGTTCGCGCCAGTGTAGCGGCCGAGGCGTTGCGCGCCCGCCTTCCGAAGCCGTCCCGAGGTGTCGCCCGGGTATCCTCGCGGCCATGCCTCGACCCCGTGCGCTCAGTCGACGACCACGTGTTGCGGCGCCTCGCGTGCCGCGGGTCGTCGTCGTTGGCGATCTCATGCTGGACGTCGTCCTTGCGCCATCGACCCCGCCCCAGCACGCCACGGACGTGCCCGGCCGGGTCTCGCTGCGTCAGGGTGGCTCGGCGGCGACGACAGCCCGCTGGCTGGCACGGCTGGGTGCTCGTTCGACGCTCATCTGTGCGGTCGGCCGCGATCCGGAGGGCCGGGCGCTCGTGCGCGCGGTCGAGGCCGACGGGGTCCGTGTCCGCGCGTCCCGCGTCGCCGGGGAGCGGACCGGTCGCGTCGGCGTGCTCATCTCGCCGGGTGGCGAGCGGAGCTTCGTGGCGGATCGCGGAGCTGCCGACGGGCTCCGTGCCGAGGATCTCCGCGCGTCGACGTTCGAGGTGGACCTCGTCCACGTGCCGGTGTACACGCTGATCGGCAAGTCACTCGCGCTCGCCGGCCGCCGCGCCATCGAGCTGGGCCGCGGTGCCGGAGCGCTCGTGAGCCTGGATCTCGCCTCGGTCTGGCCGCTCCTCGCCGGGGGTCGGGCCGCCGCCGTCCGGCTCGTCCGCGACGCCGAGCCGAACGTCCTGTTCGCGACGGCGGGCGAGGCCGACGCGATCCTGGGTGGACGCGACCCGAGCCGGCTCGTCGAGCTCGCTCCCCTGGTCGTCGTCAAACGGGGAGCGGGTGGCGCTTCCGTGGTTGCGCGGGAGGGTGGTCGCCGGATGGCGTTCGACGTTGCGACCATGCCGCTCGACACGCCAGACTCGACGGGCGCAGGCGACGCGTTCGACGCCGGGTTCCTCGTGAGCTGGCTGTCGGCGGAGGCGGGCTCGCGGGCCCGGCCGACGGCGCTGCGACGGGCGGTCCTCGCCGCCAACCGGGCGGCGGCTCGTCAGCTGGCAGCGCCTCGCAGGGACCTCAGCCTGTGATCGAGCGATGGCTCGTCGTTCGGCGCGAGGTCCGCGAGGCGCTGGCGGCAGACGCGCCCGTCGTCGCCCTGGAGTCGACGCTCATCAGTCACGGCCTGCCGTATCCGGCGAACCTCGAAGTGGCTCGCGCTTCGGAGGCGGCGGTCCGGGAGAGCGGCGCCGTACCCGCGACCGTGGCGATCCACGACGGCCGGCTGTTGGTCGGGTTGGACGACGGCGAGCTCGAGGCGCTGGCGACAGCTCCTGAAGGCTCGGTCATGAAGGCGGCGCGACCGAGCCTCGCCGCCGCAGTGGCAAGGACCGGCTGGGCGGCGACGACTGTGTCGGCGACGATGATCGCGGCGCACGCCGCCGGAATCCGCGTCTTCGCGACGGGTGGGATCGGAGGCGTCCACCGCGGCGCCGTCGCGGGCGTCGGAGCGCGGGCGCCCTCGCTCGACATCTCGTCCGACCTCGAGGAGCTCGCCCGGACGCCGATGGCCGTCGTTTGCGCTGGCCCGAAGGCGATCCTCGACGTGCCGGCGACGCTCGAATACCTCGAGACGCGTGGCGTGCCGGTCGTCACGATCGGCCAGGACGAGCTGCCCGGGTTCTATTCGCAATCGAGCGGGATCCACTCGCCACTCACGGCGCCGACGACGGCCCATGCGGCCTGGATCGCGGGTGTTCAGCTCAGCCTGGGGCTGGGCGGCATGCTCGTCTGCGTGCCGGTGCCAGAGGCCGACGCACTCCCGGATGTCGCGGCGCGTGACGCCGTCGAGCGAGCGGTGCGCGAAGCGGACGACGTCGGCATCCATGGTCCGGCGCTCACGCCGTGGCTCCTCGCCAGGATCGCGGAGCTGACGGACGGCGGCGCGGTCCGGGCCAACACCGCGCTGATCGTCAACAACGCTCGGGTCGCGGGGCAGCTCGCGGTCGCTCTGGCGCGGCCGACCTAGGCAGAAATCGTCATACGGACCCCCGGCGGTCATTAGGTCGGAACGCCGCCGCGGCTGCGGGCCGGTCCACGCACAGGTCGGGCCGACGTTCTTGTCATCCAATCGCGTCAGGGGTCATTAGACAGAAACGTGCCGCCTAACGGCCGCCTGAAGATCGGTTGACAATTTCGGGGCGGAGCGGGGTTGAGCCCGGCCCCGGCCCGCGCCGCGGTGCCACGAACGGCCGGTGCACCCGAGCACGGCCTGATCGCGGTCGCCTTGCTGGCCCGCGGGGCGGTGGCTACACTCGCCCCAATCGTCTTCCGATCGAGCGATCGGCGCGAGCGAGGAGGCTCGATGCGCATCTACGAGGGCAGTCCGCGCCAGGACTTCGAGGAGGTCTTCCGCTCGATCGGGGCCTTCATCGACCAGCGCGGCATGCGCGAGATCCTCCTCGTCGAGGCGCCCGACGGGTTCATCGTCCAGGGCATCGTCAGCGCCGGAGCGGCCGGTGGCGCATGGTCCGAGTCCATGGGCTCGCAGGCCAAGGAGACGTTGACCTTCCTCGACGACGACATCGCCCGGTTCATGGAAGAGTCGGTGGCCCGCCGCGGCAAGCCCGGACCCGAGCCGCATCGCGACGCCGGCTTCTACGAGACCGCGCTGCGCGTCCTCGGCCGGTACATGGACGAGCAGAAGCCGCGCGACGTGTTCTTCTTCGAGCAGGACGGCGCCTTCGTCGTCCGGCTGTTCATGGGTGGCCAGCAGGGCGGCAACCACGTCCTCGCCGAGTTCACCCGCGACGACATTTCCGAGTTGGTCGCCCGCGGACCCGGCCTCCGGATCCCGACGCCCACGCCCAAGTCCGCGACCGCCTGACGGCCGTCGCCCAACCAACGCCCATACCGTTCAGGCCCAACACCGCACGGAGGTTCGTCCATGAAAGCCCTCAAGACCGTGGCAGTCGCACTCGGCATCACCCTCGCCGCGCTGATCGTCATCCCGCTCATCGTCCTGGCCGGCCTGTTCGTCTGGCTGAAGGTCACCGAAGAGGACGACGACCTGCTCGACATCGACCGCGAAGGCGTCTAGAACCGGCTCGATCGCGAGTGATCGTTGCCCGCTGAGGCTGCGTCCCCAACCAGCCTGACGCCCGTCGCGCGAGCGGCGGGCGTCGACATGTCTCCCGCCGAGCGGCGGCTCGCGGAGATCGGCGTTCTCGTGGTCATGGTCCTGTGGGCGGCGAACTTCATCGTCGTCAAGTCGGCCGTGGCGGTCCTCCCGCCGGTCGGGTTCACGTTCCTGCGGTTCTGCATCGCATCGGCCACGCTGCTGGTGCTCCTTCGCTGGCGCGAGGGCACAATCGCGCTGCCGCGGCGCGACTTCCTGGCGATCTGCGGACTCGGCGCGATCGGCTTCGGCCTGTACCAGATCCTGTGGACGACCGGCCTGACGACCGTCCCGGCCGGCGACTCCGCCTTGCTGATCGCGTCGACACCGGTGCTCGTTGCGATCCTCGCGGTCGCCGCCCGGTCCGACGTCCTGACGCCGGCGAAGCTCCTCGGTGGACTCGTCTCGTTCGTCGGCGTCGCGCTCGTCATCGCATCTGGGCCGGGCCTGACGCTCGGCGGGTCGCTCGCCGGCGAGGCGATCACGTTGCTCGGGGCCGGCTGTTGGTCCTTCTACATGGCATTCGGCGCGCCGTACCTCAGCCGCTACTCGCCATTGCAGACGACCGCCTGGGCGACGGTCGCGGGAACCCTCGTCTTGGCACCGATCGCCCTCAGCCAGCTGGCCTCGTCGACCTCCGCGTCGCTCACACCGGCCGTCCTCGGAGCGGTGCTCTACTCGGGGTTCCTCGCGGCCGGCGTGTCGAACGTCGTCGTCCAGAACGGGATCCGGGTGGTGGGCCCGACCCGCACCGCGGCTTACCAGTTCCTCGTCCCGGCCCTGGCGGTCGTTCTGGCCGCGCTCTTCCTCTTCGAGCCGATCCGCGTCGGTCAGGTGGTCGGTGGCCTGGTCATCGTCGCCGGCGTCCTCGTCACCCGCGGCAGCCTGCCGTTCCGGATCGTCCGCGTCGCGAGCTGAGTGGATGCGGCAGGGACGCGTCCGCGCCGCCGGCCTCGCCTCCGTCGCTGTGTTCGTGGTTGCGTGCGGCTCCTCGCCGGGATCGCGTTCCCCGACCGCGGTCGAGGGCCGGTTCGACGTCGGCGGCCACGAGCTGTGGCTCTCCTGCGATGGCAGCGGCTCGCCGACGGTCGTCTTCGATGGGGGCCTGGGAGCCGGGGCGGCGTCCTGGTCCGACGTCCGTCCGATGGTCGCCAGGTCGACCCGCGCGTGCGCCTACGACCGGGCCGGGATCGGCCAGAGCCCGCCCCGCTCGGATCGACACCCCGTCAGCGTCGGCGTGATGGCCGATGAGCTGGTTCGAC
>Ga0070707_100000784_pt1 | contig 31447 bp, 26 predicted proteins | sample KBSK5502metaG_FD_65468 | JGI IMG/M metagenome (GOLD analysis project Ga0070707, IMG submission 65468) | Corn, switchgrass and miscanthus rhizosphere microbial communities from Kellogg Biological Station, Michigan, USA - KBS K5-50-2 metaG | ecosystem: Host-associated > Plants > Roots >... | reverse complement strand
CGTCAAGGCCTTCGGTCTGATGACGCGCCATCCCGTCAAGCTCGAATCCCTGCCGCCGGACCTGCGCGACGAGGCGCCGACTGACGAGCGTGGACGGGTCGAGCGGCCGTCGCGCGAGTTTCGCGGCGAGGTGTTTGGGAGGTTCCTCGGCGCGCTCGAACCCTTGCGCTCGAGCGGCAAGCTCGGCGGGATCCTCTTCCAGTTTCCCTCCTACGTGGTCTACAAGGACCGCTCGCTGGAGTACTTGCAATGGGCGCGGGACCAGCTCGAAGACGACGAGATGCTCGTTGAGTTCCGGCACTCGAGCTGGCTCGACGAGGACCATCGCGACGACTCGTTGCGTTTCCTGGAGGAGCTGGGCGCGACGAACGTCATTGTCGATGCGCCTCGAATCGAGGGTGCCAAGAATCTCATCCCGACCGTGCCGGCGCTCACCAGCTCCACTGCGTACATTCGCTTTCACGGACGCAACGCGTCAACGTGGAACAAGCGCGGTGGCGGCGCCGCCGAGCGCTTCGATTACCTCTACTCCGACGACGAGCTGCGAGAGTGGGTTGACCCGTTGCGGGAGCTCTCGGAACAGGCCGAGCAGGCGTACGCGTTCTTCAACAACAACGCAACCAGCCCGGACGGACGGGGCGGGCGAATGGCGCAGGCCGCAGCGAACGCGAAGCAGCTACAGCAGTTGCTGCAGACGGCGAAGGTTCCCGTGAACGGGCCCCGCTGATGGACGTTCTAGCGGTCATCCACGGCAAGAGCGTGCGTTCGGGCGTGTTCGGCGACGTCGTCCGGGAGCGCGGTCACGGACTCGAGGAGTGGAGCCTCGCCTGGGACAAGCCGTTGCCGCGTCCGCTCGACGCGTACGGCGCCGTGCTCGTCTTCGGGGGCGCCATGCATGCGGATCAGGACGAGCATCATCCGTGGCTGCGGGAGGAGGACTTGTTCCTGCAGCGGTTGCTCGACCTGCACCTGCCCGTCCTCGGAATCTGCCTCGGCTCGCAGCTGCTCGCCAAGGCCGCGCACGCGCCGGTCTATCCCCTCGAGGAGGCCGAGGTCGGCTGGCTCTCGGTCGACCTCACCGAAGCGGGCGCAAACGACCCGGTCCTCGGCCGGCTACCGGGAACATTCGCAGCGCTTCAGTGGCACTACTACGCCCACGATCTCCCGGCTGGCGCGGTCGAGTTGGCGCGGAACCGCGTGTGCACGCAGGCCTTCCGGCTGGGCGAGAGCGCGTGGGGCGTCCAGTTCCATCCCGAAGTGACGCTCCACCAGGTGGAGAGCTGGATCGGCGAGGAGGACAGGCTGCCTGTGGATCCCCAGGCTTTGCTCGTCGAAACGCGAGAGCGGATCGAAGGCTGGAACACGCTGGGCCGCGAGCTCTGCGCGGGATTCGTCGAAGCTGCCGAGCGAGTCGCTAGTCCGGCGTAGCCGATTCCCTCAAAGACGGGACGTAACGAGACGCGACGTGTCGCGTCCGTCAGCCCTTTTCGAGCGGCAGGTCGTCGTGGCGCGACCACTCGTGCCACGAGCCGGCGTAGTTGCGTGCCCGGTACCCGGCGTGGCGCAGGGCCATGGTCGCAAGCGCGGAACGTGATCCCGAATGGCAGTACGCGACGATCTCGGCCGGATCCCCGAGCCGAGCCCTGATCTGATCCGCAGGAAGCGGCTCGCCGGGGCCGGCGTAGAGCTCGTGCACGGGGACGTGACGTGCGCCCGGGATGCGACCCTGCCGCGGGTCGCACGGATAGCCGTGCTTTCCCGTGAACTCCTCGTCCGTCCGAACGTCGAGGATCATCAGCGTCCCATCGTCGAGTCGACCGACGAGCTCGTCGCGTGTGGGAACCGCGTCGAAGCGGGGCTCGAAGGTCGTCTTCACGGGATGCAACTCGACCGGTCCGATCTGCAACTCGCTGGTCCAGGCCGCAACGCCGCCGAGCAACACGGCAACTCGTGGATGTCCCGCGAGCTCTGCCATCTGCGCGGCGGGCATCGCCCCCATGCCGTCTCCGCGGTCGTAGAGGACGAGCCGCTCGTCGCCGGTCACACCGTGACGCCGAAGACGCAAGCCGACCTCCGGCGCGAGGGCCTCCAGCATCTCGCGATCGCTCATCGGCGGCGGCGAGCCAAGGACGAGCGGCCTCGAGCCCGGGATGTGTCCGCGCGCGTGCGCATTCGGCCCGCGCACATCGCCGAGGAACAAGTCGTCCGCCCCGAGCTCGCCCTGAAGCCAGGCGACGTCGACCACGGCAGGGAGCTCAGACACGGCCGACGAACTCACGCAGAATCTCGTTGAACTCAGCCGGCCGCTCGAGGTTGACGAGGTGCCCGACGCCGCGCACGTCGCGGACGTCGAACTCGCTCACCTCGGCCGCAGACACGTAGGGATCGAACTCGCCGATCACGAACTGCACGGGACCGGAAAACGACCGCACCACATCGGTCGAGTCTGCGCGGTCGCGAATGGCCTCGAGCGCGGTGACGAGCGCCTCGGTGTCGCGGTAGACCAGGTGCTCGTCCGCCGCGCTCTCGTCGTGAAAGAGCTTCGGCAGCATCATCCGCCACAGACCTTCCAGCCCCTCGCTGCGAATCAACTCGATCGTGTCCTCCCTACCGGCGCGACGTTCAGCCGAGTCGGCATCGGGACGCGCGCCGACGAGCAACAAGCCGCGCACCCGCTCGGGGACGCGCCTCGCCAGTGCAAGCGCGCAATAACCGACCATCGACGCTCCGACGACAGCGAGGTCGCCCTCGATCTCGCCGGCGATCGAATCGGCCCACTCGTCCATCGTCCGCCCACGGCCGTAGAGCCGCGGCGCGACCAGCTCGTGCCCTGCGAGCGCTGCCCGCTGCGGCTCCCACATCCCCTTGTCGAGCGGAAACGCATGGAGCAGGAGAACCTTCACGACGAAGCGACGACGTCCAGCTCGGCGGCGATCGACGGCCGTTGCTCGAGCCGACCCACCCACTCCGACAGGGCCGGAAACCTCCCGAGGTCGACAGCCATGCGATCGCGGGCGCGCAGGATCCACGGCACGTAGGCAATGTCCGCGAGCCCGAACTCCTGCCCGCTCAAGAACGGTCGCTCCTGCACCGCCTTGGCCAACGTGTCGAGCGCAGCATCGAACCGGGCGCGCGCACCTTCCTCACCGCGCCGCAACGCGTAGTACGGCTTCGAGACCTCGTCGAACCGGAAGACGAGCATCCGACCGAGCGCCCGGTCGGCGGGATCGGCCGGCCAGAGCGGAGGATCTGGATACCGCTCGTCGAGGTACTCGTCGATCACCGCGGATTCGGCGAGCACGAACGTGTCTTCTTCCAGGACAGGTACGCGTCCGAGCGGGTTCTTCTCGTAGATCCACCCCGGCCGGTCGTCGAGGTCGATCATGACCGGCTCGTATTCGATGCCCTTCTCGGCGAGCGTGATCCGGACGCGTGCGCAATACGGGCAGCGGTCCGCGTCGTAGAGCGTGATCACCGGTCGATCCTAGCCTCGAGCCCGAGCACGTCGGCGATCTCGCCCAAGAGCTCGCGGGCAGGCGGAAGCTCTGACGGTGACGACGCCGTGCGTGCAACCGCGCGGACGCGCCCCGGATCTGCTCCGGTGAGGCGCGCGGCGAGAGTCGGATTCGCCGAGAGCGACAGCTCGTCGGCCTTATTCAGGTCGCCGTAGTACGTCGGGACCGAGAGGTACTCGTCAACCATGCGGCCGCGCTCGAACAGCAGGAAGCGCACGACCGCCTCCTCTTCGAGCGCAAGCGCGACCGCCGGTACTCCCATCCGCTCCGAAAGCTCGGCGCCAAGGCGGCGCTGAGCGCTGCGATTGTGATCGCAGAGCTCGTCGACGATCGTCACCCAACCGCTGCGTAAGGACGAGATCTCGGTGTGTCCCGAACGCCCCAGCCGTGGCAGGAATTGTGTGACGGCGCGCTCGACGCCTGCCTCGTCGTCGGTCTGAACGTGCAGCGACCCGAACGACGGCGGACGATCGTCACTGCCGAGCCGATCGGCGAGCGCGTCGACCGGCGCGACCATGAACACGTCCATGGGCATGAACCCGAGCCGCTCGTACAGCCGGCGGGCGCTGCTGTTGTTGATCAGCACCTCGAGGCTGACATGGTCGAGGCCGGCCGAACGAGCCGGATCGATGAGCTCTGCGAGCAGCGCCCGTCCGATCCCCTTGTTGCGCGCGTCGGGCCGTACGTAGATGTCGGTGACGTGCGCGGTCTTCCGGCCGCGGTCGCCCAGGACGCAGAAGACGAACCCGACGGCGCGACCGTCTTCCTCTGCGATGAGAGCCACTCCTTCGCGCACGGTCTGGGAGAGATCGGACCAGGCGTCCTCCCAGCTCTCGCGCAGATACTCCGGCTCGGGAAGCTCGGTCTCGAACTCCGTCCACAGCTCGCGAATGAGCTCCTGGTCGTTCCTCGTGGCGGGGCGGATGGTCATCGGTAGCGGATGGTCATCGGTAGCGCAGGGCAGCGAGAAGGTAGTGGGCGCTGAGATTCTGGAAGGGATGGAATCGGACGCCCGCGGCACGGACGTCCGTTACTTCAGGGTAGAACGCCAGCACTGCCTTGCGCAGGCCGAGGTCGCCGGCTGGCCAGGCCTCGGGGCGAGCGAGATGACGGGCGAGGAACCAGTCGGCGCTCCACTCCCCGAGCCCGCGCAACGACGTGAGCCGTGCCTTGACCTCGTCGTCGGGCAGCGTCTCGAGCTCGTCGAAGTCGAGGTTGGCGCGCGCGATGCCCAGCACGTACTCGGCCTTCCGAACGGAGAAGCCGAGCGCCGTGAGCTCTTCCTCGCCGGCTCGCGCGACACGTTCGCGGGTCGGAAACGCGACCGCATGCTCGGCAGGGACGCCGAAGCGGTCGACGAAGCGGCTGCGGACCGCGAACGCGGAGTGCAACGACACCTGCTGGGCCGTGATCGAGGACACGAGTGCCTCGAACGGGTCCGGTGCGAGCGGCGGACGGAAGCCGGGAAGAAGTTGCACTGCGCCGGCGAGGACGGGATCACGTTCTGCGAACTCGAGGAAAGGCGGCAAGTCGAACTCGAGCCCGAGCAACTTGCGCACAACGGGCTCGATTGTCTCGTCGAACGGCTCGACCTCCACGCCTCCTTCGGCCGGCGTGATTCGAATCTCTCGTCCAGCGACGACACGCTGCAGGCCATGCTCGTGCCAGACGTTCGCGCGGTCGACGCCCCAGAACGTGAAGCGGTCGAGCGAGCGCTCGAAGTCGTACGGCTGCGGGACCGCCAGGTGACCCACACGGCCCAAACTACCGTCCTACGAGAACCGCCCCTGAACGCGGAGCAAGCGCGAACCGGACGGTGCCGGCGTCGACCGTGCTCGTCGTCCCGCCGACCCGATCCTCGAGCGACGTCCCGTTCACATAGAAGCGACCGACGCGGAGCACGACGTTCCGCGTCGAGCCACTCTTGTTCAGCGCGACGATCACCGGCTTCGCGCCGCCGCCTGCGCGTACGAATGCGTAGATCCCCGCGCCGTCGTTGCTGACCAGCTTCTCGAACGATCCGGTTCGAAGCGCAGGGAGCTCGTGACGGATCCGGCTCAGCTTCGTGTAGTAGGCGATCATCGACGCGTCTGCGGGGCCGTAGGTGCTCGGATCCCCACTCGCATCCGACCAGGGATACGGAGCCCGATTGAACGGATCGGCGGCTCCGAGGCCCGGCGCATTGATCGCCGCCTCGTCGCCGTAGTAGATCATCGGCGCACCGACATAGGTGAACTGGAGCAGCGCCGCGAGCGCGAGGCGCTGGCGCGCCTGGGTCAGCCCGTCGTCTCCCGGCTCCGTGAAGACGAAGAGAGCGCGGTTCGTGTCGTGCGAGTCGATGAGGTTGAATGCGCTGGCCGATGCCTGAGGTGGGTAATCCTCGCGCACGGCGTGCAGAGCGAGATCCAGCTGCGTCGGCGTCCGGACGGGAATCGTGCCGGTCGAGTCCGACCACTCGGTCGTGCGGACGAAGCCGTCGACCGCCCGGCGGAAGCGATAGTTCATGACCGAGTCGAACTCGTTCCCCAGCAGGTAGTCGCTGGCGTCCGGCCAGATCTCACCCACGATCGCCGCATCCGGTGCATAGGACTTCACAGTGGCGCGAAAGTCGCGCCACCAACTGTGGTCCAGTTGATCGGCTGCGTCGAGCCGCCAACCGTCGGCGCCGCGGTCGCTCCAGTGGCGGACGACGCTGTCGGGCCCGCGATAGAAGAAATCGCGCACGAGCGCGTTCCCGTGCTCGAAGACCGGGAGCGTGTCGAGGGAAGACCAGCCCAGGTAGTCGTTGCTGCCGCACGGCGTCGTGTTCGACGTGAAACGGAACCAGCTTCTCCAGGGCGAGTCCGTGGACTCGCAGGCGCCGAGGCTCGCGTAGCGGTGATAGCGATCGAAGTAGAGGCTGTCCGACGAAGCGTGGTTGAAGACACCGTCGAGGATGAGGCGGATTCCCTGCGCGTTGGCGGCGGCCGCCAGCTCGGCGAACGCCGCGTCGCCGCCGAGCGCAGGGTCGACGTGGTGGTAGTCGTCCGTGTCGTAACGGTGATTCGAGCGCGCCTTGAAGATCGGGGTCATCCAGATGACGTCGACACCGAGAGCTTTCAGATAGCCGAGCTTCTCCTCGATTCCCTGGAGATCCCCGCCGAAGAAATCACGATTGAAGACGCCGGTGCTCTGTGGGTTCTCGACCGGCTCGTTCCACGTCTGATGGAGCGCTGCGGGGATGGTCCCGTAGAACGTCGGACATCCCGACGTGCCGCCGGGGCGGCAGTAGTCGTTGCTCGGGTCCCCGTTCCGAAAGCGGTCGGGGAAGATCGAGTACACCACGGCTCCCTGCAGCCACGACGGCGTCGTGAAGTGTGCGTCGTAGACAGTCAGCTGGAACCCCTGCGCGTCGACCTCGCTCTGCACGCCTGTTCCGCCCTGATGGACGTCGTCTTCCGCCGACCCGAAGTCGTCCCCGTACCAGAGCGCTCGCTTTCCGACGCGAACACGAAAGACGTAACTGAGAATGGCCGGCTTTGCAGGCGTGCGAAAGGTAATGCTCCAGTAACGCCCGGCGCGGCGCAGCGGCAAGAACGATCGCGTCTGCGTCTCCGCAGCCGGATCGCCCGCGTCGACGCGAAGAGTGACGCTCTGCGCCTTCGCACCGGTGACGCGGAGACGTAGTCGGACGCTCGTCCCCGTTGCGACAGCACCTCCAGGGCTGCGATAGCGCAGGTCGAACGTGTCGTGGAACAGACGAACGCTTGCCGCTCCGGCGGGCGCGGGCACGACGCCGGCGGCGACGAGCAGGACGAGCGCGAGCTTCTTCATCCGCCTTCGAGACCGACGGCGGCGGGCGTCCCTCCTTGGGTGGCCGGAACCGCGGCGAGCTCGGGCCGCGCCGCGAGCAACAGCATCGCGTGGCTCCACGCGAGCGGCACGACCCACGCGGGGTCGCCTTCGTCCGTCACCTGCTCGGGCAGGAGGCCGAGGCTGGTCTGCGCACGCACGGCGTACTCGAGCGAGCGGTCGAGCCCGGCCGTGTCGCCGACCTGACGGCACCACAGACCGAGCCACAGCGCAGCCAGCACCCAGTCGTTCCCGCCCGCGTAGGTGTCGCCGGCGTAGCGCGCGACACCGTGCTCGACGTCGCCGAGCTCGGCCTCGAGCGCCGCGACCGTCGCGCGCATCCGCTCGCCGCCGGGGTCGACCGCTGCAAAAGGCCAGGCCAGGCCGAGGAGGGACACGTCGAGGACCGGATCGCCGAGCGAGCGCAGGTAGTGGCCGTGGAAATCGCTCCAGAGCTCGCGCTCGATCGCCTCGCGAACCACCTCCGCGGTTGCTTCGTACGAGTCAGAGAGATGCGGCTCGTGCCTGCGCGCCATCGCCGCCGCCGCGCGCAGCCCTCCGTAGATCGCTGCAGCGGTGAAGGCATGGCGCCCGTCGCGCTCTTCCCACAAATCGGCCGTCGCGCACGGAATTCCGTCCTGCTCGATCGTCCCGAGCAGAAACTCGGCGCCTCGCCGCGCCGACGGCCAGAGGTCTGCGTCGAGTTGCGCATCACCCAGCTCGCGCCAGGCCGCCTCGTAGGCGAACAGAATCGCCCCCGTTTCGTCGAGCTGGTGCTTGCACCACGACGGGGCGAGCGACCCGTCGGTCCAGTGACGCTGCAGCCACAACCCCTCGGGCTCCTGGGCACTCGGCAGCCAGCGCAACGCGCGCGCGGCGAGATCGGTGCGGCCGGCGGCCAACAAGCCGAGCACGATGAAGGCGAGGTCACGTCCCCACACGAACCCGTAGCCGCCGGAATGCTCGAAGTCCGCATCGAGCTCGGGCGCGGCGATCACCGCACCGGTCCTGCGGTCGCTCAGCAGGTCGAGGACGAGCAGCGTTCGCCGGTACAGCGCAGGTACTCCTTCCGGCGCGGACGCCGGCGGCGCGGCTGCCGACTCCAGCCGTGCCGCGTCGTGGCGACGACGGGACGCGAGCAGCTCGGGGAAGTCCTGTTGCAGCGCCGCATCGAGCCTCGCCACGGCTTCACGTGACGACGTCCCGAACGCGAGCGCGACGACGGCGTGCCCGGGAATCGCGCAGGCGATCCCTCCCTCTGCGCTGCCGAATCCATGCGAGAAGGCTTCCGCGTCGAGAGCGCCGATCGCAAGTGCGACGTCTCGCCGGTAGAACACGACGCGGTTGCTGTCGACGCTGGCCCCGATGAGCCGCGTCGACCCGTCGAGGTCCGGGCGGCACTGCACGACGAGCCGACCTTCGCCGGTCACGCGGCGGATGAGCACGGGCTCGAGCTCGCGCACGAAGTCGACGACCTCGACCTCACCGAGCCGGGTGAGCAGGACGTTCGTGTCCTGCAGATAGGACTGGTGCACCTCTCCTTCCTCGTCGAGCCAACGGAGCTTGCCGTCGCGCTCGATGCCCAGTCGGAGCTCGCCGAGGTGGGAGCCCCGGTCGACGCTGGGCCAGAAGAGTCCCTCGACGCGGGCGCTTGCCGACAGCGTCGCGAGCAAGGCCCCGTTTCCGAGCACTGCTGCAGGCCCCGCGAACGGTGCGGCTACGTCAGACAGCTGATTCGTGGATTGCGTAGCCGGTCTCGAGGTCGAAGAACTGCAGCTTCTCCGTGTCGACGACGAGCTCGACGTCGTCGTCGGGCCGGACCCTCGACGATGGGTCGAACCGGCCAACGAACGTCGTCCGGTCCCCGTCGGTGGAATCGAGCAGCTCGGCGGCGATGCCGTGCTCGGCTTCGTCCACGACGGCGCCTTCGACCACGTCCTCGGTGACGACCGGTGTCGCGTTCATCTCGACGTGCGCGAGGATCTCCGATCCGAGGGCCTCGGTGATGAGCACACGGCCTCTGAGGCGGGCACCACCGTTCCCCAGGAGGATCCCGTCCTCCAGGTGTTCGGGGCGGATCCCGAGTGCGAGCTTCCGGCCGGCGTACCCGGAGAGAGCCGGCCGGCGTCGCGCGACCTCCTCGGGCACCTGCAGCTCCTGCTCCCCGATCCGGACCGCGAGGCCACCAGCAGCGCGCACGACGTCCGCCTCGACGATGTTCATGGCCGGACTGCCGATGAAGCTCGCCACGAAGAGGTTGTTCGGTGCGTTGTAGAGGGTCTGCGGCTCGGCCATCTGCTGCAGCTCGCCTCGGCGCATCACCGCGACGCGATCCCCCATCGTCATCGCCTCGACCTGGTCGTGCGTGACGTAGACCGTCGTCACTCCGACCTCGTGCTGGATCCGTGCGATCTCGGCGCGCATCTGCACGCGCAGCTTCGCGTCTAGGTTCGAGAGCGGCTCGTCCATCAAGAAGACCTGCGGCTGTCGCACGATTGCTCGGCCCATCGCAACCCGCTGGCGCTGTCCGCCCGAGAGCTCTTTCGGCCGGCGGTCGAGGTAGGGAGTCAGGCCGAGCAGCTTCGCGGCCCACGCGACCCGCTCTTCGACGACGTTCTTCGGCGTCTTGCGCAGTCGCAACCCGAAGCCGATGTTGTCTGACACCGACAGATGGGGATAGAGCGCGTAATTTTGGAAGACCATGGCGATGTCGCGTTCCTTCGGGGTCAGGTCGTTGACGACCCGTCCGCCGATCGAGACCTTGCCGTCGGTGATCTCCTCGAGGCCCGCCACCATGCGAAGCGCCGTCGTCTTCCCGCAGCCCGAAGGCCCCACGAGCACCACGAACTCGCCGTCCCGGATCTCCAGCGACAGATCGTGGACGGCGTGGACGTCGTTGTCGTAGACCTTCTCGACCTTGTCGAAGATCACCTCAGCCATCCGTCAGCCTCCAGACGTGGAATGAAGGGCCTGCAGCGGGAAGCACTGCCTCGGCGTTCTCGAGCTCTGAATCCGAGCCGTACAGAGACTCCAGCTCGCGTGCTCCCAGCGCCGCGAGCGGCAGGCGCACCGGTGCGTGGTCGTCGCGGCTGGCGAGACAGAGGAGACGCTCGCTGCTGGATTCGCGAATGTAGGCGATGACGTTGTCGTCCACGAATGCGAAGCGGATCCCGCCACGAGCCAGCGCCGGGCTCGACCGGCGAAGGGCGATCAGGCGGCGATACTCGTCGAGTAGCCCCGTGTCCCAATCGTCGCGGCGATCCCACGGCATGGTTCGACGCGCGTCCTCGCCCCATTCGCCCTCGAGCCCGAGCTCGTCGCCTGCGAAGATCATCGGAACGCCGGGCATCGTCATCTGAAGACCGATTCCGACGAGCTGACGAGCCCTTGACCCCGCCATCGTGCGGAACCGTGGTGTGTCGTGGCTGTCGAGAATCGACCAGGAGTGCAGGACGAACTGCCAGGGGACACCGGCGCGGAACGCCCGCATCGTCGCGACAGAGGCTTCGCCGCTGAGTCGGGGCATCGGAACGGGAAGTCCGAAGTACGGGATCTCCAGCTCGCCGCGCAGCCAGGTCCAGACCGGCCGGGAGAAGCCCGCGTAGTTCATAACTCCATGCCAGCCGGGGAAGTCCGAACGGAAGTCGTGGAAGTTCTCGGCGACGAGCAGCGCTTCCGGGTCGAGCACCTCCCGGAGGGTGGGCGCGACGTCGGTGTTCACGTCCGTCGCTCCCGTCCGCCCGCTCATGTTCGCGACGTCGACACGCCAGCCGTCGAGGGCGTAGGGCGGCTCCACCCACTTGCGCGCGACTGCCTGCACACGCCGCCTCAACTCTGGGGAGAGCCAGTTCAGCTTCGGCAGCGACTTGATGCCCCACCAGGCTTCGTAGTCACCCTGGTCGTCGAAGAGGTAGAGGTCTCGCTCTCCTCCGACGAACCACTCGTGCTTGTCGCCGGTGTGGTTCGTGGTCAAGTCCGAGATCACGCGCATGCCGCGCCCGTGGGCGGCACGCGTCAGCGACTCGAGCGCCTCGTCGCCGCCGAGCAGCGGATCCACGTGGTCGAACGTCGTGGAGTCGTAGCGATGGGTGCTGCCGGCAGGAAAGACCGGTGTCAGATAGATGACGTTCGCACCGAGCGACTCGATGTGGTCGAGATGCGCCTCGACGCCGCCGAGGTCGCCGCCGAACCATTCGAACGGCGTCTCGGGGCCGCGGCCCGTGGGGAGCTGGTCCCAGCGGCGCCGGACGGCCCAGTCAGGCGGGGCACCACCGGCGCCTGTCGTCGCGAAACGGTCCGGGAAGATCTCGTACACGACCGATTCCAGGTGCCACGAGGGACCGCCTCGGTCGAGCGACAGCACGAAGTCGTCCGCGTCGGGAAGGTCGTGACGCACGACGCCGAGACCGTTCAGCCAGGCGTACCCGACCTCACCACCGGACAGCAGCCAGCGATAACGAACGTTGGGATTCGGGACGGGGAAGCGCGCACGCCACCAACCGCCCTCCTCTTCGGTCGCGGCAACCCCTCGCGCCTCGCCGTTCTCGACCCAGCGGAGCGCGACCGCGGAGACCTCACTGGGGACCCGGATGCGCACCACGGCCTCGCCCCCGAGCTCTTCCGGCCGGTGGACGACGTACATGTCCGAGCCGTCGTGATGCGGCTCGTCGAGAAGCGATGCCGAGAGGTCGACCTCCGTCGCGCTCATCCCTTGACCGCACCCTGGGTCAGACCTTGCACGATGTAACGCTGGAGGAAGGCAAACAGCAGTGCGGCGGGGACTGCGGCGATCAGGACCCCGGCCGCGAACGGCCCCCAGTGCTCGGAGTACTTCTGGTCGATGAACTGCCACAGACCGACAGGAAGGGTGAACTTCTGCTGGGTCTCGAGGATCACGCTTGCGATGACGAACTCGTTCAAGGTCGAGATGAAGGAGATCAGCGCGATCACGGCGAGAACCGGGGCGGCCAGTGGCAGCACCACGCCCCAGAAGACCTGTGCCGGCGTTGCACCGTCGACCCGGGCGGACTCGTCGAGCTCCGAGGGAATCGTGTCGAAGAAGCCCTTCATCAGCCAGGTGTTCACGCCCATCGCGCCGCCCAGGTAGACGATGATCAAGGCAGGCAGGGTGTTGAGCCCGATGAAGTGGAAGACGTCTCCGGTGTTGAGGACGATCAGGTAGATCGCAACGACGGCGAGCAACTGCGGAAACATCTGGATCAGGAGCAGCGTCAGCATTCCGATTCGGCGGCCGCGGAAGCGGAACCGGCTGAACGCGTACGCGGCCAGAGCGCTCAGGAGAACGGTCAGCACCGCGGTTCCGCCCGCCACGATCATGGAGTTGCCGAACCAGCTCAGGTAGTGGGCGTTCTGGAACGTCGCATGTCCGGTCGTGTGCTGTTGCACTCCGAAGAGTGAACGGAAGTTGTCGAGCGTCAGCTTGCGCGGGATCAGCGACGACCCGCTGAGCGAGTTGTCGCCGTTGAACGCAGCCGACACGATGTAGGCCACCGGGAACAGCGCGATCACGACGCCGATCCAGGCGACCAGGTGCCGCCACCAGGTATCGGCGATGCCCGGCCGCCTCTTGCGACGCCGTTCGGCGGCCGAGGGCAGCGAGAGCTCAGCTCGGCTTTCAGCCGTGCTCACGCCAGATTCTCCAGGGCCTTGGTGCGCGAGAACGAGATCGCCGAGATCGTTCCTACGGTGAAGAAGATGAGGATCGCGATTGCGCTGGCGAGACCGTAGTCCTGCCCTTTGCCGGCGGCGAACGCGATCTTGTACGTGTAGCTGATCAGGATGTCGGTTGCACCGGCGACCGGGCTGTTGTTCACGGCCGGGCCGCCTCCCGTGAGGAGATAGATGTTGTTGAAGTTGTTGAAGTTGAACGCGAACGACGCGATCATCAACGGCGCGACGGCAATGAGCAGAAGGGGCAGCGTGACCTTTCGGAAGACCTGCCACGCCCCGCCGCCGTCGACCTCGGCAGCCTCGATCAGCTCGGCCGGAATCGACTGCAGGGCGCCCAGGGAGACCAGGAAGAAGTACGGCACGGTCAGCCAAACGCTGACGAAGATCACGGAGACGCGAGCCCAGTTCGGATCGAAGAGCCACGGGATGCTCGTGTGGAACGCGCGGTTGACGACGCCGAAGTCATCGTTGAGCAGCCCTTGCCAGACGAGAAGAGCGAGAAAGGCAGGAACCGCGTACGGGATGATCAACAGCGCGCGATAGGTCCGCTGGAGTCTGAGCCCGGGCTTGTTGAGGGTGATCGCGAGCAGCAGGCCGAGCGCGAACGAGAGCAAGACGACCGAGGTAGCAAAGACCATCGTCCAGACGAAGACCTTGAGAAACGGACCCCTGATCAGCGAGCTGTGGATGATCCGGCCGAAGTTCCTCATCCCGACGTAGGTCTTCCACCCGGGCTCGATCTCGGCTCCGTTCGCGGCGACAAACGACCCGCGCCCGTTGTCCCGAAAGACGAGGCCGTCCTTGATTCGAACGAAGGCGTCCCGTTGCCGGTCGAACCGGTAGGTCGGCTCGAGCACGACCGCCGAGTCGAAGCCCTGCGGTTCGATCGCCTTGCCTCCCCCGACCGGGACCTTGTAGGACGAGAGCTCGGCGTCGATACCGGCCAGCTCCGTGCCCTTGAGCGGGGTGTAGCCCTGCGCTGTCGTGATCGCTCCGTCTGCGATCGTGACCCGGGTCTTGGGGATCGGATGCAGGCCGTCTGGTGTTCCTATGAACGTGCGACCGGAGGTGTCGAGGAGGGCGAGCACGAGTTGGTGCTTGCCGTCTCGCATCAGCGTCAGCGCGTACGACGCCCCGTTGCTCGTTTCCGTGAGTGAGTTCTGCTCGATGTTCGAGATCGCCTCTGACCGCGACAGGATGTGACCGGTCGAGTAGTTCGTGAAGGCGACGTTGACCGTGTACACGACCGGTATCACCTGAAACGCGAGCAGAAAGATCGTTCCCGGAATCAGGAACTTCAGCGGGACCGTCCAACGCTTGGCGAGATAGATGACGTCGATCGCTGCCGTCACCACCCCGAGCAGTACGAGGGCACGCCATTTGTGGTGGTCGGCCAGGACGACGGCCGCCCAGATCGCGAACGCATTGACCAGGCTGAGCAGGACGATCTTGATCACCAGCCCGACGGTGCCCGAGAAGACGCTGATCAGCCGGGTCGGGAGTGAGAGCGCCCGCGCTCCTGCGCTCGACCGCGACCTCGGCTTGATTCCTGCAGACGGAGTGCTCAGACCTTCCTCCTGTCGAATCGCAAGCCGAACGATAGGAGTGGGCGTCCGCCGCGGCGGACGCCCACTGACTTCAGCTGCCTAGCCTCCTGCGATCTTGTCGAGGATGTTCTTGGCGGCCGCCGCGAATGCGACACGTGCGGACGTCGCCCCGGGGCCCTTCGTCGCCTTGACCCAGGCACCGCCGAGCTCAGCCCAGACGCTGCCCATCTGCGGGATGTTCGGCATGGGAACACCGCCGAGGCCGGCGGCCCCGAACTGCCTCAGGATTGGGTCGTTGACCTGCTTGCCGGCAAGCTTGTTCGCCGGGTAGCGGAGGTTCGCCTGCTCGAGATCGAGCTGGAAGCCCGCCTTCATCATCTCGCTCGCGACCAGGTCTTTCGCGAGGCTCTCGACGCCGTGTGTCTGGGCGAACTTCGTCACCATCGCGCCCTGGACGCCGAGGAATGGCACCGAGCGGTCCATGATCTTCGGGAGCTGGATGATCCGGAAGGGGTTACCGCTCGCCTTCAGCGCGTCGACCTCCCACGGTCCGGTGATCCAGAAGGCCGCCTGCTGCTTCAGCCAGGCGTTCTTCGCCGTTCCGTAATCGATCTTCGAGTTGATCAGACCTTCGCGATTCCACTTGTCGATGAGAGTCGCGTTCTTCAGGAACGTCTTGGTTGCAAGACCGAGCTTGTTCGGCTGCAGGGCGCCGTTCTTCGCGTGGCCGAAGACGAAGCCGCCGAGGCCGGAGAAGAACGGATACATATGGTACGCATCCCCACCGGAGCCTTGAGGCACCGCGAGGGCGATGTTGTCAGGGCTCTTGCGCTTGAACGCAAGCGCTTCCTTCTCGAACTGCGCGAACGTCTTCGGCACCTTGACGAGCCGCGTGTTCACGACGAGGCCGACGTTCTCGAGTGCGTACGGTGCGCCGAAGAGACGACCGTTGTACGAGAACGCATCGAGCGCGTACTTCGGGAACTGCTTCTTCAACGCCTTGGTCGGAAAGAGCGGCAGGACGAGCCCGTTCGCGGCCAAGTCGCCCGTCCAGTCGTGCGCTGCGACGATGACGTCAGGTGCGTTCTCGGCCTTGACCGTCTTGAGGTCGTCGCGGATGGTTCCGAACGAATGGAACACGACGTTGACGTCGACCCCACGCCGCGCGCCCCAACTCGACGTGATCTTGTCGACGGCCGGCTTCTGGACGTTGTCGACCCAGATCGTGAGCTTCGCCGCCTTCGCGCTCGCGTGCGCCGCCGGCGCAGAACGACTGCCGACGAGCGACAGCGCCACGGCGAGGACAACGGCGAGCAGGACGGCTGAACGCCTTCCTACTTTCATCGATTCCTCCTCCTCCTCGGCAGTCCCGCCCGACCGGAGCCCGGCACCAACTGCTCTGAAACATGTCTTAGCCCCATGAAACAGGCAGGAGCCTATGCCCCGTCTCAGAAAATGTCAAGACAGGAAAAGGCTGGAGTTCAGGCTGAGAATCTGTTACATAGACCTGCAACACTATGGCCAGCCTTCGAGATGTAGCCCGCCAAGCCGGTGTCAGCGTCGCCACGGCGTCCCGCGTCGCCAGCGGGCTGGACAACGTCCGCTCGGAAACGCGCGAGCGCGTCGAGCGGGCGATGCGGGAGCTCTTGTACGTCCCGTCGGGCCGCCGGACGGAGACGGGAGTGATCGGCCTGCTCCTGCCGGACTTCGAGAACCCGATCTTCCCGGAGCTCGCCCAGGCAATCGAGAGGCGGGCCACCGAAGCCGGGTTCGCTTCGATCCTGTGCTCGACCACCGCGGCTGCGTTCCGCGAAGTGGACTACGTCCATATGCTCCTCGATCGAGAAGTGGACGGAATGATCTTCATTTCCTGTGAGATGACGAACATGAGCGGCGAGCACGACCACTACGCCAGGCTCGTCGAAGAGGGAGCCAGGATGGTGTTCGTCAACGGTGCCCTCAACAACCTGAGCGTTCCCTCGGTCGGTGTCGACGAGGTGCACGCCGGCGAGTGCGCGACGCAGCACCTCCTCGACCTCGGGCATCGCCGGATCGGGTATGTCGCCGGCCCGAGCTTCTATCTCCCGACGCAGCAGAAGGCGGCGGGGCGCGAGCGAGCGCTGCGAGCTGCCGGGCTCGATCCCGACGGGCTGACAGCCCACGAGGACTTCAGCGTCGAGGGAGGCCGCGCGGCGCTGCGGAAGCTGTTGACGCAGGCACCGGCGCCGACGGGCGTGATCTGCTCGAGTGACCTGATGGCGATCGGCGTCCTCCAGGAAGCGTTCGCCCGAGGACTGCGGGTGCCCGAGGACCTGTCCGTCGTCGGCTTCGACGGCATCGACGCGGCCGAGTGGACTTCACCGCGTCTGACCACGGTCGAGCAACCGATCGAGGAGATCGCTGACGTCGCGGTCGACATGCTGAGCACGCTGATCGCCGAGCCGCAGAAACCGTTGCCGGACTCGTCGTTCCGCCCGCGGCTCAACGTGCGCGAGTCAACGGCTCCACCACGGGTCTAGAGAGTCGGGCTAGTTCGGGTCGATCGACCCGAAGAGCGGCCTCGGCGTCTTGCCGTGCGTAGGTGACGAAGATCGTCTCGCCGATCCTCTGGATCCCGAACGGCGCGTAGACGTCGGGAAGGGAAGGATCGGTGAACGTTGCCGAGGTGACGAGGTTCCATGAGCTGTCCCACACGTCGACGTGGTTGTTGTGGAAGTCGGTCGCGTAGAGCCGCGGCCCGTCGGGAGTCACGGCAATCGCCAGTCCCTTGTATTTCGCTGCGGGAGCCAAGCTCTGCGCGGCCGTCTCCTGAGCAACGGTCCCCGAGCCGGGCCAGCTGCGGAATCTGGCCGTCCTCGCTCGCGAACAGGAACCGTGAAGAGGCCCCGCCCGGCACCGCGAACCCGGCCCCGGCGATGTTGAACAGCGTGCCGGTCGGGCCGCCCGCAACCGCGACCGTGAGCGGCACCTTTGCTCCGGTGTTGCCGTTGTAGAGCGTCGCGACGTTGGTCCCGTTGTCCGACACCCACCACGGCGAGCCGGAGCTGGCCGTGAGGCCCAACCGTTGACGAGGTTCGCGTCTGCGCTTCAGCACGTTCACCGGCGCTGCACGTCCCACTCGCACTGGTGGCTCACGCCGGGGCGAGGCACACTCACTGCCAATGGGAGCACCACGGCAGGCCAAGAAGAGGCGGCGCTTCCGCCCGCCGCCTCCGCCGCCGCCGCGGTCGCGGTTGCCCGTGCGCCGGCCCCCGTTCTGGGCCGGGATCGCCGTGGGGCTCGGTGTGTCCTCGGCACTCCTCGTCCTGGTCTTCGCCGGCCGCCCCTCGTCCCCGTCGGCGAATGCACCGTGGGGCGCCAACAGGACACACCTTCGGGAGCGCCTGCTCGCGCTGGGTCTGCCCGTACTGCCAGTGGAGGGAAGGGCGCTCCACACGCATGAGCACCTCGACCTGTACCTGAACGGAACGCACGTCGCCGTTCCCGCCGGCATCGGCATCGACCCCCGTCGACGCTTCTTCTCGCCCATTCACACCCACGACAGGACCGGCATCCTCCACGTCGAGTCGCCGACGAGGACGGCGTATACACTCGGCCAGTTCTTCGGCGTCTGGGGCGTCCGCCTCAGCGCGAGATGCATCGGCAGCTATTGCGCCGGCGGCGGCCGGACGCTCCAGGCGTTTGTTGATGGCCGGCGCGTGAATGGCGACCCAACGGTGATCCCGCTCAGGCGTCACGCGGAAATCGTGCTCGCCTACGGGACGCGGCCGGACCTTCCGAAGCGGATCCCGTCCTCGTACAGCTTCCCCACAGGCGACTAAGAGTCTCCGCACGGGACGATGCAGTCCGGATTCGCGCAGGGCGCCGGGAGCCGCGCTGCTCGGCTACAGGTCTTGGACGACGATGTGGACCGGCACCTTCGCCTTACGCCGGACGCGGTAGGGCTCCTGCGACCACAGCATGTTGGCGACGAGTCGGTTTCGTGGCGGGTCGCCGCCCATCACGATCGCGTCGCAGCCGAGCCGGGTCGCTTCTCCGACGATCCGCTTCGTCGCCTTGCGCGTGCCGAGAATGTTCCCGTCCGCCTCCACCCCCCGCCGCTCGAGCAGCTCGATCGCCTGTGCGACGCCATCCCGCTGGTCTTGCCACTCCCTCGCGTTCGGGCGGAGCCACGGCGAGGGCAGGCCGAAGGCGACCCCGTAGATGCGGGCGACCGCGAAGACGTGCACGGGCGCCCCGGACTTGTTCGCGAGCTCGGCCGCCCGCTCGACGGCCGCCTTCGGGATCGGCCGGCCCTCGGTCGCGAGCAGCACGCCGCCGCGCTGCGCAGTCGCAGCGGCTCGTTTGATCGTTCGGCGGCGCGGCATGCGAGAGGGACGGGGCGCCGGGGTTCCGGCGCCCCGTCGGATCCGGTTAGGAGCCGGGGCTCGGCAGAGCCGTAGGCACCGCCTCCACGTGCTTCTTGTCCTCGACCCTCTTGCGGTACCAGTAGAGCGGCAGGTACGAGAGGAGCGTGCCGATCCCGATGAAGTAGTAGACGAGCGTGTTACGACCCGCGAGCGAGCATGAGCAGGAAGCGTACACAGGCCCGCCGTAGAAGTAGATCACCGCGTAGAACGCCGCGAGCGCCAGCGCGACGTACTTCATCCACTCGGGCAGCTTGAACGGTCGGCGTAGATTCGGCCGGTCGCGGCGGAGCAGGTAGTAGCCGACGAGCACGGGTAGGAACGAGGCGAGGTAGCCGACGTTCGAGAACGTATAGATCTCGACCGCGCCGCCCATGAAGACAACGGCGATCATCACGACGACGTTGAACATCATCGAGCGGTCCGGCACCCCGTGCTTGTTCTGGTGTTGGAAGAAGCGCGGGAACTGGCCATCCACCGACATTTGGTGCAGCGCTCGTGCCGTCCCCGTGATCGCATTCAGGGCGGAGAGCACGAGGGCAATGATCAGCATGAACGCGATCAGCCAGTCGATCGTACTCCCACCACTGCCGAAGACCTTGTCGGCGAAATTGACGAAGATCGTCTTCGGATCGGCCGAGCTACCCTTTGCGCCGAGCACGAGGATGAACGAGATCGGGATCAACGTGTAGATGAAGACGCCGTAGCCGCCCTCGAGGTTCATCGCGATCTTCGCGTCGCGATCGGGGTCCTTGCACTCCCCGATGTAGCAGGCCGCCGCCTCCATCGCGATCACGTTCCATGTCAGCAGGAACATGAACGCGATGTAGATCGTCAGCCAGCCGTGCCCGAAGAGCGGCGAGAAGAACCCGGTTGCGTCAGCCTGCTTGAAACCGGAGAGGTTCGAGACGTGGGCTACCGACGGGTGGAAGATCCAGGCAATCGCGAGAAACGTGAGCGGGATCATCGACAACAGGCCGAGCACGGTCGCGAACAGCGCACCGAAGCGAATGCCCAGGTAGGCCGGGATGAACAGCAGCGTTAGCCCGACGATCGAGATGATCAACGTCCACCAGGCGATCGGCGTGTGGATCGGTGTGAATCCGCTCTTCGAGAGTTTGAACTTGTCGACGATGTAGAACGACGCCAGGATCATGTTGAGCGGCCCGACCGGGAACCAGCCGAGCCAGTAGGCCCACGCCGTGAACCCGTTCACGTGCTCGGCGACGCGCGGCCAGCGCGTCTTGAACGCCGGATAGGCATACGACGGTGAGCCGCCGGTACGCTCGGGCATCATCGCCGAGAGCTCCGCGAGGAACAGGCAGAGCAGCCAGCCCGTGAGCGTGATGAGTACGATGCTCGGAATCGACGACGCCCCGAGCGAGGTCACCATCACCGGCGCGATCCCGGTGACGAGAATCGTTCCGGCGAGCCCGATCACGAACGCGCCCCACCAGTTCGTCTCCCTCGGCAGCCCGCCGCCAGCGTAGTCCAGCTCGTCAACGTCCGGAGCCACGTCCACCCCTCCTTGTCAGATCGCCAACGATTCTCCCGAGAAGCTGAGGTTGGCGTAGTTTGTCCAACGGTCGGCCAAGCCTGCCCCTCGCGTAGTCGAGCTCATCAGGGCTGACTGCCATACACCCTCCTTGCGGTCGGTGAGGCCAGGGGGCAAACGTGACAGAACGAGCGAATCAGTACAAGGGGAAAACAGGAAGAGTGGCCGAAGAGTGGAGCCGGTGAACACACCAGAGCTGGCCGAGTTCCTTGGGCGCTTCCCGCCGTTCGACGTGTTGCCTGAAGACGAGCGCACCGCCGTTGCCGAAAGCGTCGAGTTGCGGACGTATGTGGACGGCGAGAACATCCTCGTCGAGGACGCCGAGCCTGCCGACCACCTCTACGTCGTTCGTGACGGCGCGGTCGAGCTCGTTCACCAGGAGGAGGTCGTGGACGTGCTCGAGCCGGGCGAGTGTTTCGGCCATCCCTCGCTGCTGACGGGCATGGCGCCGGCGTTCACCGTGCGGGGCCATGGCGACTGCGTCTGCTACGCGATCCCGAGGGAGCAGGCCCTGATGGTCCTGCACAGCCCTTCGGCGGCCCGCTACGTGGCCATGACACTGCGCGAGCGTCTGACCCGGACGGGCCACACGGTGCACGCACTCCCGCAGCTCGCCACGCTGCGGGTCGAGGAGCTGATCACCCGGCCGCCGCTGTTCTGCTCCGGCGACATCTCGATCCGCACCGCAGCGCTGATCATGACCCAGAACGAAGCCTCGGCGATCATCGTCCGCGACGGCGCCAACCTCTTCATCCTCACCGACGCCGCTCTACGCGCACGCGTCCTCGCGGCGGATCTCTCGCCGGAGAGCCCCGTCTACAGAGTTGTGACTCGCGCAGTGACCGTCCGACCGGACCGGCTCGCAGTGGATGCGATCATCGACATGCTGGACGCAGGCGCCGACCACCTGGTCGTCGTCGACCCGCTGCGCGACGTCCTCGGCGTCCTCTCGGCCGCCGACCTGATGGGCGTCGAGACGCGCAGCCCCTTCGCGCTTCGCCGTGCGATCCTGCGTGCCGCCGACGAGGACGAGGTCGTCGCCGCCGCACAAAACCTGCGCCGCCTCTTCCTCGCGCTGCTGGACGCCGGGCTCGCCTCGGTGGACATCGGCCGTGTCCTCTCCCTCCAGTTCGACACGTTCTCCATGCGCTTGCTCGACCTCGCCTTCGAGGCACACGGGCCGGCCCCGGTTCCCTGGGCGTGGCTCGCCCTTGGGAGCGCGGCACGGCGTGAGCTGACCCTCGGCTCCGACCAGGAGAACGCCCTCGCGTACGCCGACGCGAGCGGGGACGCGGAGGTCGACCGCTACTTCGAGCGCATCGCGATCGACGTCAACCGGGGCCTCGAACGCTGCGGCTTCCCGCGCGATCCGAACGATGTCGTCTCCAGCAGTGCGCTGTGGCGGATGTCCGCCTCCAACTGGGCCCAGGTCTTCCGCGACTGCCTCGAGTCGCCGGATCGCTCCCACCTGATCCGGGCTAACGTCGCGTTCGACTTCCGCGCAGTCGCCGGCGGTCTCGAGTTGACGCCGGAGCTCGTGGCGATCCTGCGGGACGCGAAGAACCACCCGGACTTCCTGCGTCGCCTCGCGCGGAGCGCGACGGATTTCAAGCCGCCGCTCGGCTTCCGTGGCGCCCTGCCCGACAAGAGCTTCGACCTCAAGAAGGGCGGCGTGATCCCGATCGCGAATCTCGCGCGCTTCCACGCCCTCGCGAACGGGGTCACGATCTCCAGCACCCTCGACCGCCTGGTCGCGGCGCAGGAGCTCGGCGCGCTCGAGGCCGAGACCGCGGCCGGGCTCCGCGAGGCGTTCGAGATCGTCGCGCGAGTCCGGCTCGACCACCACGCCGCCTATATCGAGGCGGAGCGGGATCCGGTCAACATCATCGACCCTAAGGACTTGACCCCGCTCACGCGCGTGTACCTCCGTGAGGCCTTTCGAACGGTCGCTGCCGCCCAGAAGCAGCTCGGGGTCTACGTGCCGCTCGGCATGTGATGTTTTGAACGAAACGGGGTAGGCTGACGGGATGAAGCTCAAGACCATCGTCATCGGGTTCGACGACACAGAGCCCGCCCGCCGCGCGCTCGAGCGTGCGGCCGACCTCGCCGAGGCGTTCCGCGCGAAGCTCGTCGTCACGAGCGTCGCACCGCTCCTCGTCGGGATCACGCGCACAGCAGGGCCGATCGATCCGACCGATACGCCGGAGGAACACCGGGAACAGCTCCAAGACGCGAGAGAGCTCCTCGAGGCCAGAAACATCGAGGCCGACTACGTGCCGGGGGTAGGCGACCCGGCCGACACGATCGCGGAGCTCGCGGATGACCGTGACGCCGACCTGATCGTCGTCGGTACGCGGGACCCCGGAGTCCTCGAACGGCTGCTCGGCCAGAGCGTCAGCGAGCGGGTCGCGCACCATGCGCACCGCGACGTCCTGATCGTCCACTAGCCCATTCGGGCAACGGGCGGTCGCCTTTGCGGGCAGGCCGCAGCCTGCGCTTTTCAGTGGGAGACTGCCGCGGCCGCCAACTCGGAGACGAGCGTGTCGGTGTGAAACCGTTCCAGGGCGAAGGGCGCGATCAGGTCGGGCGTCCGGCCGGTGGCGACGAGCTCCGCAAGCGTCGTGCCGACGATCGGCGCCGCCTTGAACCCGTAGGTCCCCCAGCCGCACGAGATCAGGAACCCGTCCAGCTCGGTCAAGCCGAGGATGGGGCTGTAGTCGGGGCTGAGGTCGCACAGCCCGGTCCACTGGCGCAGGATCTTCGCGCTTTCGAGCTGAGGGAACAGCTCGAGGGTGTGCCGCGCCGAGTACTCCAGGAACGGGAACGTGCTCGTGCCGAGGTACGTCGTGTACGGCTCGATCTCGGCGCCGATCAGGAACTCGCCGCGATCTGTCTGGGAGATATACACGTGCATCTGCGACGAGACGATGATCACGTCGAGGAACGGCTTCAGCGGCTCGGTCACGAACGCCTGCAGGATGTGTGTCGTGATCGGCAGCGAAACGCCGGCGAGATCGGCGACCAGCGTCGACCAGCCCGCGGTGGCGTTGATCACTGTCCCCGTCTTGACGACTCCCCGGTTCGTCTCCACCCCTGTGACGCGGTCGTTCGACCGCTCGATGCCGGCCACCTTGGTGTAAGGGTGGATCTCGACACCGCGGCGGTCGGCCCCACGGGCGAGGCCCCAGACGACGGCGTCGTGGCGGATGATCCCGCCGGGCGGGTGATAGAGCGCGCCCATGATCGGCCAGGTCACGTCGCGCGACAGGTTCAGCTCCGGGCAGAGGCGCCCGACCTCGTCCGCGTCGACGAGGCTGCTGTCGATGCCGAGCAGCTGGTTCACCTCCGCCCGCTCGGCCATCGTGATCATGGCGCGGTCGGAGTGCGCGAGGGTCAAGTGCCCCTGCTGTGAGAACAGGAGGTTGAAATCCAGCTCGGCGCCGAGCCCTTCGTAGAGCTCGACGCTGCGGCGGTAGAACGCGGCTCCCTCGGGCGTGCGGTAATTGGCGCGGATGATCGTCGTGTTGCGCCCTGCGGCGCCGGAGCCGATGTAGCTCTGCTCGAGGACCGCGACGTCCGTGATGCCATGGTTCTTGGCGAGGTAGTAGGCGGTCGCGAGGCCGTGCGAGCCACCGCCGACGATCACCACGTCGTAGCTCTCTTTCAGGTCACGGCGTGGACGCCACATGCGCTCGACGCGGAAGATGTCTCTCATTCGAGGCCCTCGAGCACGTCGAGCACGACCTCGCCGACGTAGTGCGCGAACTCCTGCGGGAAGAAGATGCGGAAGCGCGAGCCGTCGCGGAGCACGAGCGCCGGTACCTCTGCGACCTTTCCGGCCGCCGGTAAGGCCTCGAGGTCGAGGTCGGTGAGGCGCCGCAGCGCGCGCCCACCCTCGAGCTCGAGACCGGCGAGCGCGCCCGTCATGTCGATCACCGTGCCCGGGAGCCGCTCCCGCAGCTCGGCACACTGCTCGTAGGGACAAAGCACGAGCGCACGCCGCGGCGTGATCCGCACCACTTCGGCGTCGACGTCGATCGAGTCGACATCGGCCCGAACCTCGATCTTGCCGAGCTGCGAGAGGTCACGGACCGCCGTCGTCCCGGCGAACACGCGCGCGAGCGGCGAGGCGAAGCGAGGCGCGAAGAGGTCCTGGCTTCGCGCCTTGTCGGGAGAGAGGAAGGCGAGCTCGGTCACGACCGGAGCCGTTCCCCTTCGGGGTCGAAGAACGGCTTGAGCCGTACGCGCGCGCTCGCGACCCCGCCGTTCACTCTGATCTCGATCTCGGCGTCTTCGCGCGCCAGTTCGGGGCGCACCCAGGCCATCCCGATGGCGCGTCCCAGCTGTGGGCTCAAGCGCGCGCTGGTGACGCGCCCTGCAGACCGGCCGTCGAGGACGATCTGCCCACCCTCGGCGGGCACGACGCCGTCCGTCATCTCGAAGCCGACCAACTGCTCGCGGAAGGCGCGCCCCTGCACGTGCTCGAGCGCCCACTTGCCGACGAAGTCGTCCTTTTCGAGCTTCGCGATCCAGGGCATGCCGGCCTCGAGCACGTTCGACTCGGAGTCGGTGTCCTGGCCGACGAGGATGTGCATCTTCTCGAGCCGCAGGATGCGCTGGGGCTCGAGCCCGAACGGACGTATCCCGAGATCCGCGCCGTACTCGAGCAGGGTGTCCCAGAGGTATTCGCCGTACGGGCTCGTGAAGTGCAGCTCGTAGCCGAGCTCGCCGACGAAACCGATGCGCAGGATCAGGCACGGCACCCCCGCGACAACCGCTTCCTTCGCGTCGAGGTACGAGATGCCCTCGTTGGACGTGTCGACGTCGGCGAGCCGGCCGAGCAGCTCCCTCGCACGCGGCCCAGCGACGTTCACGGCGGCGAGGGCGCCGGTGAGGTTGACGATCTCGACGTCAAGCCCCCAGACGGCGTTCCACCACTCGAACCACTCGATCACCGCGTCGGCGCCGGTCGACGTGGTCGTGACGTAGTACTGCTCCTCGCCGAGTCGCGCGATCGTGCCGTCGTCCATGATGCGCCCGGCGTCCGTCCCGAGCACGCCGTAGCGGATGCGCCCGATCTTCATGTCGCCGAAGCGGTTGGGGTAGAGCCGCTCGAGGAACCGTGCAGCATCCGGGCCCTGCACGAGGAGCTTGCCGAGAGTCGAGACGTCGATAACGCCGACCGCCCGGTGGACGTTCAGCGCCTCGTTCCCTGCGTGTCCGTAGGAATGCGCGCGGCGCCACAGGCCGGTCCACATCATCGTGGCGCCGGCCTCCACATGCCGGTGGTGGATCGACGTCCGCTTGGCGGGCTCGTGACCACGGCCCGCGAGCAGGCCCAGCGAGACGGGCGCCCAGGGTGGGCGCGCCGTCGTCGTGCCGATCGTCGCCTCGTCCGTCTCGTGCTCACGGGCATGGAGCCGGATCGCCGGCGCGTGGCAGAGCCGGCCCTGGCATGGGCCCATCGTCACGGTTGTGTAGCGCTTGGCGAGCTCGATCGAGTCGAAGCCCTCGGCGATCGCCCGCTTCATGTCCTTCTCGGTGACGTCCTCGCACACACAGACGAAGCAGCGGCCCCCTTCGTCGGCGCCGTTGAAGCTGGCGGCAGGGACCGCGGCGGGATCCAGCTCCCCGGCGACGGACCCGACCGCCTCGACGTTCGGCGGCAGGTCGGTGGGCACGAAGATGCCGCGGTCCGCGTCGTACTCGACCCGTGCCCCGGCCTGAGCGAGCAGCGAGTACGCGGGCTGGCGGCTGCCGGACATCACGAGCAGATCGCACTCGAGCTCGCGGCCGTCGACGACGACGCTGCTCAACCTGCCGCGATTTCCTCGCGCCTCGAGCGTGCGGGGAGGAGCCGAGCGGAGATCGATGCGCTCGACGACGCTCGTGCCGGCTCGCTGAAGCTGATCGGCGACCCCGAGCCCGCGCTCGTCGGCGGACACGATCACCGCCCGCTCGCCCGGCTTCAGCGACCAGTCGTCGACGAGTCTCCGGACGGCCTCCGGTAGGTAGACGCCCACGAGGTCGTTACCAGGGAACACCAGAGGCTGCTCGAGCGCTCCCGTCGCAACGACGATCCGCTCGGCGCGGAAGCGGTAGAGGACACCGCCCGCGTCGACGGGGACGAGACCGCCCTCGTAGATCCCAATCGCCCGCGCCGGGGCGAGTACCTCGAAATCGCCGTTCACACCGGCGACGCCGCGCTCGTCGACGAGCACCACCTGGCGGCCCGCCGTCGCGGCAGACCGAGCAGCCTTACGCCCCGAGCGGCCGCCGCCGATCACGAGCACCTCCGCGCGGCGATGCTCGGTGTCGAACCGGCGCGAACGGCCAGCATGCTCGTCCAGTCGCCCCAGGCCGGCGACGTTCCGAAGGAACTTCTCGTACAGCGGCCACAGGCTCCGCGGGCGGATCATCGTGCGGTAGTAGAAACCGACCGGGGTGAACGGGCCGCCGAAGTGGTCGACGGCAGCGAGCAGGTCGCGTTCGAGCGAGCCCAGCACGTTCTGCGCGTACACCTGCGCTCCCTCGCGCACCGGCTCCACGCAGACGCGGACGTTCGGCACGCCGTCCACGCGCATCATGCAGTTCGGACACCCGCCCGAACAGCAGAGCAGCCCGCGGCGCCGGTGGTACTTGAAACTGCGGGAGAACACACGCCGCCCCGACGCGAACAGCGCAGACCCGATCGTGTCGCCCTCGAATCCCTCGACCGGTCGGCCTGCGAAGAAGAACCGGACCGGACGCGTGCGGTCGATCCGCTCGTTCGGCTGTTCCGGAAGCCTCACTGGGCAGCCGGCCTCTTGGTCGGGGCCTGCGGCAATTCCGTCTTCAGCACCTCGTTCGTGCGCGTATCGCGCTCGGCGAGAAACCAGATTTCGCAGCCGAAACGGTGATACCACCACTCACGCTGTACCCCGGCGACGTTCCGGCGGAAGTACACGTAATCGGTGAGCCGGCGGAGGTCAGGCGACGCTTTGGGCCGCGACGTGACCTCGCCGGCACACGCGAACTCGTTGACGTCGCGCGGCCCGCAGTTCGGGCAGTTCAACAGGAACGACATGCAGGCCTCCGGATCGCCGCTAGGGAAATAGTATTGCCATTTTTTCGCAGCCGAGGCAAACCTCGCAACCCACGACCCTCCCCGGGCAGTCGGCTTTGGGACGCTATTGCCGGTCAGGCGATATAGGCTTGACATCGCCCACGCGGCACTCTAGACACACGCTGAATCCGTGCGAAACGAAGGAGTTTCGGAGGCCTCCGTCCCGGCGTCAGCGCCCGTTTCCGTCGCTGAATCAGGAGGAGTTGGCTAATGGCAGTCGTCGAATCAGGTCCGTCTGAAGTTCAGCGCGTCCTCAACAAGGGACCGATCCCCGATCCCTTCCCAACGCTCGACCAAGCTCGGCACGATCCAGGTCGCCTGGAGAAGATCCGGCAGCTCCGCAAGCTCATCGACGAGCGGGGCATCAAGTACGTCTTCTTCCAGCAGGTTTCGGTCTCGGGTCACGTCAACGGCAAGGGCGTCGTCGCAACCCAGTGGGAGAAGGTCGCCGAGGAGGGCTACCAGCTCGTCTACGGCGCGACCGCCGACCTGTTCGTCGATCGCCAGGACCGCTATATCGGGTTTGGCCCCGAGGAATCAGAGCTGGCGGCGATCGCCGACCTAGACACGTTTGCGCAGCTCCCGTGGGACGATCGCGTCGCGCGAGTCTTCTGCGACTGCTACGACACGGAGACGGGCGAGCTCCTCGAAGCCGACCCGCGCCAGAATCTCAAGCGGATCACGAACGAGGTCGAGCAGGAGCTCGGCTACACGTTCCTCTGCGGCATCGAGCCCGAGATGATGTGGCTGGCCAAGACGGAGGACCCGAACGATGCGCGGGGTCTGACCAAGCCATGGTGCTACCACATCAACCAGTTCGAGGAGCTCCGGGAGATCATCCTCGACGTCGTCGACTACGGCGAGCGGCTGGGCATCAGCCCGACGTACGGCGACCACGAGGACTCACCCGGCCAGCTCGAGCTCAACTTCCTCTTCGACCGCGCCGTTCGCACGGCTGACAGCCTCTCGACCTACCGCCAGATCTGCGCAGCGGTGGCGCGCAAGCACGGTGTCATCGCGAGCTTCATGCCGAAGCCCTTCACAGGCGTGTCGGCCAACGGCGCGCATCACCACTTCACGCTCGTGGACGAGGACGGCAACAACGTCTTCTACGACCCCGACGGGCCCGCGAAGCTGTCGGAGATCGGGCTCCAGTTCATGGGGGGCATCCTCGACCACTACCGTGGCCTGTGCGGGATCACAGCGTCCACGGTCAACTCGTACAAGCGCTTCTGGGACTTCGGGTTCTGGGCGCCGATCTACAAGGACTACGGCTGGCAGAACCGTACGACGCTTGTCCGCGTGGCCAGCGGGGGACGGTTCGAGTTCCGTGCGGTCGATTCTGCGTGCAACCCGTACCTGACCCAGGCGGCGCTCCTGAAGGCCGGGCTCGACGGGGTCAAGCGGAAGCTCGACCCGGGCCCGCCCCAGCAGCGCAACGTCTACGACGTGCTGGCGGAAGGCGGCCAGATTCCACGCGTGCCCGAACACCTCGGCGAGGCACTCCAGGCACTCGCGGAGGACGACGTCGTACGCAGCGCTCTTCCCGGCCGTCTCTACGATGTGTACATGCACTACAAGCGCGACGAGTGGGAGCAGTTCCTGGCCGCTGTCACCGACTGGGAGCGGGAGAAGTACCTGGACGTGCTCCCTTAATGTGCGGGATCGCCGGGATCATCTATCGGAACGGCAACCGGGAGCATGCAGTCGGCCACGACATGACGGCGATGCTGCAGTCGATGAAGCACCGTGGGCCCGACTCCACCGGCTATGCACTCTACGGGCCGGCGACGGAGCTCATCATCATGCGCTACAAGCTCGCCGACGCGAACGACCCGCGCGACTTCGAGTTCGCCCAGCGGCTCGAACACAACAGGGCTGACGTCGAGGCGCGGCTACGCGCGCTCGGCGCGAAGATCCACGGCATCGAAAAGGAGACCGGATACGCCTACCGCCTCACATTCGAGTACGACGGCGAGCTGAAGGCGATCACTGACGTCGTCGAGGACGTCCCGCACACGGAGGTGCTCTCGCTCGGGCACTCGCTCGAGATCATCAAGGACCTCGGCGACGCCGAGCAGGTGGCGGAGCAGTATCGCCTCGATGGCTTCATCGGCACGCACGCAATCGGGCACGTCAGGATGGCGACCGAGTCCGACGTGGACATCTCAGGCGCGCACCCCTACTGGGCGTACCCGTTCGGCGACGTGGCGGTCGTCCACAACGGGCAGTTGACGAACTACTTCCAGTGGAAGCACCGGCTCGAGCGAAGCGGCCATCGCTTCCAATCCGAGTGCGACTCGGAGGTGATCGCCGTCTACCTCGCTCAGAAGATGGGTGACGGCTACTCGCTCGAGGACGCAATGCGCGAGAGCCTCCAGGAGCTGGACGGCGTCTTCACCTACATCTGCGTCACCGGCGATGCGCTCGGCGTGGCCAAGGACGAGATGGCCGCGAAGCCGCTCGTCCTCTACGAGGCGGACGACATCGTCGCTCTCGCCTCGGAGGAGATCGCGATCCGCGCCATCGTCGACCACGAGATCGAGACCTGGGATCCGTATGAGGGTGAGGTGATGGTGTGGACGCGCTAGCCGGCGAGCGCATGATCACCTACGACGCGCGCGGACTGGCCGAGCCCGACGACACGGTCCTGCACGTCTCGGAGCTCGACGGCGACCGCGCGGTGTTCGACGCGAAGAACCTGACAACGCGCCAGATCAATCTCGAGCTGCGGTGGCTGCTCTACGAGGAGGGCGTCAAGGACGTCACCGTCCTCAACCCGGGGGCGAAGCACTCCTTGGGCGTGGGCATCCTCACCCGCTGCCGGATCACATTCGACGGCAGTCTCGGCTACTTCGGCTGCGGCCTGATCGACGGTCCGGAGGTACAGATCAAGGGGCGCGTCGGCTGGTCGGCCTGCGAGAACATGATGTCGGGTGTCGTCGTGATCGAGTCCAACGCCGGCTCGTTGACCGGGGCGGCGATCCGGGGCGGCGACCTGATCGTCAAGGGTCAGGTGGGAGCCCGCACGGGGATCGACCAGAAGGGCGGCACGATCATCGTGCTCGGGCGCGCCGGCTCGATGACCGGCTTCATGATGCAGCGGGGCCGGCAGATCTTCTGCGACGACGTCGGCCCGGGGCTCGGCGACTCGATGTACGACGGCACGATCTACGTCGCCGGCAAGGTCAAGTCGCTCGGAATCGACTGTGTCCCGGGCGAGTGGAACGTTTCCGACACGGAGTTGATGGAGCGCAAGTTCCGGATCCACGGGCTCGGTGACCCCCCCGAATTTCAGAAGTTCGTCTGCGGCAAGAGGCTCTACAACTACGACAACCTCGAACCGTCCGAACGGAAGCTGGTCCTCTGATGGCCGACGAGACCGCCCCGAGCAGGCACAACGTCCTCGGACAATCGAAGATCTTCACGCCGGAGGTCATCAACGACATCCACGTGAAGGCGGAGCTCGGCCGCTACCGGATGCGCGGGTTCTCCATCTTCAAAGACATGCCGAACTGGGACGACCTGATGTTCCTGCCCGGAACGCTGACGCGCTTCGTGATCGAGGGCTACCGGGAGAAATGCGTGACGAAGACGGTCCTCGGCGCCCGCTTCGCAAAGAAGCCGATCGAGCTCGACATTCCGGTCTACATCACGGGCATGAGCTTCGGCGCGCTCTCGCTCGAGGCGAAGATGGCGCTGGCAAAGGGCGCCTCGATGGCCGGCACAGCGACCTGCTCCGGCGAGGGCGGGATGATCCCGCCGGAGCGCGACCTCTCCACGAAGTGGTACTACCA